>Ga0209208_10006198_pt1 | contig 16500 bp, 13 predicted proteins | sample S1TSphfallax_3_FD_187694 | JGI IMG/M metagenome (GOLD analysis project Ga0209208, IMG submission 187694) | Host-associated microbial communities from peat moss isolated from Minnesota, USA - S1T2_Fd - Sphagnum fallax MG (SPAdes) (version 2) | ecosystem: Host-associated > Plants > Peat moss >...
TTTAATGTTTAAAAAAAAAAAAAAAATTATTAATTTGAAAAAAAAATCTCCAATTCTGGTTCAAGAATTGATTTTTGAGGGGGGATTAATTGATAGAACCTTTGGTACAGTCTTGAACTCAATTTTTCTAAACAAATTCCTAAATGGATCTGGTTCCAAACTAGATCTGTTTCTACCTGTCACCACATAGTCCAAAACTGAAAATCTTTCTAGTCACTAGCATTGCACAAGCCATAAAAAGTGACCAGCTATATCAACTACATACACAAACCCATAAATAAATTGAAATAAATAAATAATTATTATTATATTATTATATTAAAAAAATTGCATACTTGAGAGACATAATCCACAAGTAACAACTACATTCCCAATATCACCCACCAAAAATGAATTATTTTCTCAAACTAACAACACCTAACCCCAGTTGAAAAAAAATTCCAGAATAAACATTTTAAACATTAATTTATTTTTTTCTAGAAAATGAAGAACTGGAACCTACACAAATCAAGTTTTGGGGCTGGTTCTGGTGTAAGGTTCAATTCTAACTGAAGGCCAGGTCCTTGTTTTCGAGACCAGATCCAGTTCCAATTCCGGTTTTTTTTCCTCTCAAAAATTTAGTACCGGCAATCTGGGTAGGTACTGGGTAACCAGCCCCAGAACTGGCCAACAAGTAAGAACCAGCCTACACTGGTTTGGACTTGCCTGGTTTTGTGTGGGACTCATGAGGGGTCCCACACAAGACTGCTGCCTGCAAAGCAAAGCAAAGCAAAGAGAGAGCGGCCTTGTTTGGCTGAAACATTCAAGGCCGCCTCCCAGCAGCAGCAACAGCAGCAGCTGAGTCCTTGTCTGCGATGATGAACTCTGGGTGTCTGGACTTAAAGAAGCAGAAGAAGTGAAACAGATGCTTTTTTTTCTCTGGAATTTTTTTGGTATTGGATTTGAAGTCCAGAAACAAAACAAAACCAAAAGAAAAAGAAAAAAAAAGAAAGGAGTTGGGGTTGTTGTGGTGACTGACTCGTGACTGAATCTTCTTCCTCCTCCTCTCCTCCTCTCTCTTTTCTCTCTCTCTCTCTCTTTTCTACTTTTTGGGGGATTTGTTGGAGTCTGTGCAGCAGGATGCTCGAGATCGCACATGCCAACAACGGCAGTTTGACTAAACAAATCCCACCCACTTTGATCATATACCTGGAGCACCACCAAATCCCATTTGCAGGCAGGCAGGCAGGTTGACTGCAGCAGGAAGTTTAAAGGAACGAAGAACTAACAATTTCACGCATGATCGATCGATCGATCGATCGATCCATCAATCCGTTCGTCCCACCCAGTAGTCCCCTCTTCATGGGATTTGCAGCTTGCACAACAGAACTTTCACACATCCGGGCTTGGTTGGATGCAGCCCGATCTTTCAGAGGCTTATCATTTCTTACTCGTATAGAACCCAGTACTACTAGTGCCCCACCACCAGCACCACAGTCCACTGCTACCCAGTTCCCAGTTTTTCATCTGGAACCAACCCACCCTGTTGCTGCAGCAGCACCCATGAATCAGCTTGTACTTGGTAGTCTAAATCTGATTCTGAAACCAAAAGTTTCTTCCCCTCTCTTGTAGTCCGGTTGGGCGGGTTGCAGAGAGAGAGAACTGTCTCTGCGTGTGTGTGTCTGTGTGTGTGTGTGTTTTTTCTTTATTTTTTTACTGCCATGATCTCTGCAAATGCAAAAGCACAATCTTGATCCGAAAAAGATCGTAGCCGGAGGTCCAGCAGCTCCCCCTCCCCCCGACCCATGATCTGATCTCTGATCAACGCTACTACTGTGTAAGCTTCAAATCTGCTGCAAGTCGAAGACGCTTTTTGGACTTTTTTTGGAGTCACGTCTGCCTGTCTCTCTCTCTCGACTGTCGTGAGCAGCAGCAGCTGAATCGTCTTCTTCTTCTTCCAGCAGCTCCTACTCTTTCTCTTTCTCTTCCTCATTTCTTAATCTTATCTTCTCGGACTTGTTTTGTTGTTTCTGTTTGTTTGTTGTAGACTTCAGGACACACTTGCAAGCAGAGAGAGATTCCGTCGTCGACGAGTCGAGAGAGAGACGCAGCTGCCAGCAGCTTTACTGCGGAGGAAGTAGAAGTAACTGTAGCAGCATTCTGTCGTTTGTGTAGTCACTAGCTAGAGACTTCTTCTTACAAGTTTGTGATCATCCGGTTTGGTCGGATCTTGTTGCAGAAATAGCAAGAGGGTAGAACACCACCAGCAGCTGAATATCATGACGAGGAGCGACTGGATTGACAATGAGTACGAGACTTTCATAACGTCCAGAAGAGATGGAGTGTTCGAGAGAGCGGTAGTCTGCAAGCGACGTCCACCCAACAACAACACTATTAGCAGCAGTAGTAGTCTTGCAGTATTGGACTTGACCATGGCTGCAGCAGCAGCAGCTGCTGCTGCAGGAGGCGGAGGAAAAGCTGCCCCCGGACTCGGAGTTGCTGCAGATATTCGTGACTCAGGCATGAGTGTTCAGCAGCAGCTGTTGCAACAGCAGAAATTCGAGGACATGGATGTGGCGTTACCACTGCACTGGGAGTCTATGATGCGCGCCAGTAGACGCAGACGCGCCTGCTATAATAACGCTGCAGCTGCGGCTCCTCCCAAGTTGCAAGAACTCGACAACTGCAACAACAACAACAACAACAACGGGATGATGATGATTCACAGAAGAGGAGGAGGAGGAGGAGGACAACAAGAAGTTCTTGAGCAACAAGAGTGTAGAGCTGCTGCGGCGAGTTGTTGCAAGGAACAGAAGTCGAGTAGTCATCCGCAGCAGCAGCAGGAGAGCTTTGTGGTGTCGCGGAGAATGGTGACGGAGCCGTTCAGCAAGATGTCGCCGGTGACGCTGGCGCGCATGTTCGAGCCCAAGTACTCCAAGTTCTGCGTGAATTCCACGGACTTTGCACCAGTGGAGCTGGTGACGGGGGGTGGCCTAGCGGATTCGCGGAGCTCCAGTTTCAGGTCACAGAGCAGCTGCAGCGTGATCCTGTGGGGGGAGTCGTCGACGCCGGGAGAGTATGGGGGTCGCGGGGATTGCTGCATGACAAGTTCTAGTAGTGTAGATCAAAGCAGCAGCAGCAGCAGTGCTACTAGCTCGCGGGACTCCAATGGCAGCTCGCAAGATGCATACTTCGACAATTGTAGCACTAGGCTCAGTACCGATTCCGGCCAGCCGCCGCGCTCCTCGCACGTTGATGTTTCAGCAGCAGCAGCAGCAACTCCAGCAGCTTGTGCAGCAGTAGGAGCAGCTGCGATCAAGACTTGTAAGGACGCCCGCCCCGAAGCAGCAGCAGCAGCTGGCGTTTTGCCCTCTGATGTCGAGACTGCAGCTTTCGGTGCTCACGGTTTCATGGAATCGGAAAGGCCGGCGGCTTGCCGTTCCTGGCTTCGATCTCCTTTCAAGTGGAAGGTTCCGACATTTGGAGGAAAGTCGAAGATGACGACGAAGGCGGCGGCAGCAGCAGAGAGCAGCATGGATACTCATGATCATGCGAAGGTGCAGCAGGAGCAGCAGCAAAAGCTCCAGCGGCCGCAACGCCCGCGGAATGTTGCCGGCAGGATTTCTGACATGAGCTATATGGATCATGCAGCAGCTGTGTCGAAGTTGCAGAGAACTGCAGCAGCAGCAGCGCCGCGGCATCATCATCATCATCATCATCATCCCTGCACCGACTGCTGCTTGGTGGATGCTGCAGCACCGAGATCAGCGGTTGCGCCGCCCAGGCATTCGTACTCTCACGAGTCTTCTTCGTGTTCTGCAGCAGCTACTTCTTCTTGCAAAGTCTTACCCGGCGCGAGTAGTGGAGCAGCAGCTGGCAACTTCTCATCACCACCACCTGCCCGCGAGTTTGTCATGAGAAGAAGCTCCGAGTGTTACAACGACAAAGCAGCGTCGTCGTCGCCAGCGGCGGAGTGCGCACCACAACTAAGAAGGAGGTCCGTGTCGTCAACGCATCATGCAGCAGCAGGGCATTTCGATCGCGGATGCAGCAGCAGATCTGACAACTACGTACAACAGCAAGCTGCTGGAGGGGAGCGGGAGCGGGAGCATCGGGTGGAGAAAGCTGCTGCCGCTGATACGGGAAGTCTCTCCAAGGCGCGGGAGCGTTGGCTCAAGTGCATGAAGCTTCTCAAGCTTCCTTACGGCAGAAGTGCAACGGAGCGCCTCGCAGCAGCAGCAACGACAGGACCTCCTGCAGCAGCAGCGCCGTCGCCTCACCAGTCCTCCTCATCCGTCTGCAAAATGCAGGATCAGCTACTGCAGCATCGACCCAGCTGCAGCAGTACTCCCGGCGCCGCAGCAACTCCTTTGACAAGGATCTCCATTTCATCGTCCTCTGACAACAACAACGCAATGCGTGCGCGACCTTCGTTTGACGAGAAGCTCATGCGCCCAGCACGTCCTCCATCTGTGGATGCCAATAAGCCAATGCGTTCCAAATCCATGCCAGCAGCTTTCGACAGGACTGCACCGTCTTCCTCCTCCTCCTTGTCCTCTTCTCGTCCCAAATCGCATGTCGTGTCCGCGGCGCCGGGCCTGGCAGGCTGTGGGAGCTTATCATCCCACAGTCCAAGGTTTCCTGCATCCAATAACAACGTCGCGGTGTGCGAGAACAACACCAGATCGTCGTCGAAGATGTCAATGAATCAGCTTCCTGCAGTGCAGATGAACAATCGAGCTTCTGCTGCTGCTGCAGCAAGTGCAGGAGGTGGTGTGGCGAGCAGTAGCCCTAGGGTGAAGAGCAGCCCCAAGTTCAGCTGCAGAAGAAGCGTGAGCCCTAACATCAGGAACAACCATAGCCCAAAGATCATCAACAGTGCCACTCCTGCAAGTATCATGAATAACAACAGCCAGATGTCTGAGCTTCACAGTGCAGTACAAGGAGCCATTGCGCACTGCAAAAGATCTCACACTAGTACTACTACTTCTTCATCTCAGCATCAATCCCAGACAACACCTTCTTAGCATTGCAATTCTCAGAATGTGCTGCTGCTCCTTCTTCAGCTCTCTGTCAATCTCACTCTTCTGTACCCATCAAGCTCAGGACTTGCCAAGCAATGTCAATTGCCCAAACTCATTCGCATCTTCCTCCCCTTCAAATCTTCCTCTATGCTTCCATCTGCAGACAGGCATGCAGCTGCAGGTGCAAAGTGCAGAACTTTGCAATTGGATTTGCTGCTAGCTAGCTAGCTAGCTATCATGATCATGGTCTTTGCAGCAAGCTTTCTGTAAATTTGCTTTGAGGATGCTGCAACTGTGATCTCCATGAACCTCATGCTGTGCTGCGATATATATATTGCAAATAAAATTTTCTGCATCAACATGCATGCGAGAGCATGAATGTGTAGTAGTGCTGCAGCTGCAGATGATCATGGATTGCTGCATATTGCAGTTGCAGCAGCTGCAATAGACTGTCATAGATCATCATTATATATATTACAAAGCTCATCAATGTGTTCTTCACATCACTGATCAGGGCAATGTGTAGTAGCATCTCAAAGTCATCTTTTTCTACATCAGAGCCTGTTGCAAAATTGCTGAACACAGATGTTATTGTGTGGGGATTGAAAGAGAATTACTACAAAACATGAAAGAAAGACTTGACAGATTCTGAATCAAGTGTGCAGCTTGTTGCTGATTTGCATCTTGGTCTTTGCTACTATTCTGATTGCAATCTGGAGCTCATCATTCAGACAATTGATCTACAGCTTCATCAATATTCAAAATTCAGTGAGGTACTTTGCAGTCTGAGATTGAAATCTTGCCACATGATCCATGTGCTTGTCTTGTGGGTTCTTTGGTTTCTTTGCAGGAAGTTGAAGCCTTCTGGAAGTCTTGGAGTCCACAGATCTGGAAGCTTTTGGTGAATGGCAAAAGCGAAAAAGGAGAGAGTTATCTATCTACCTATCTATCCATCACAAGCTTTTCATATATTCCTGAATATTGTATTGCTGCAACAACCTCTCTCTCTCTCTTTTCTCTCGTCAAAATCATTACCATGGACTGACACATAATTGCAAGCTCTGAGATGCAGATCAACCCTGAATCTATTGTTGGCAATCTCCTTCTGAACTCAGCAATTTTCTGTGCAATTATCTGCGGTTGTAGTTTTGGTACATCTGCAGATTAGATGCAAAATCACCCAATTTTTATCATCAAATGTTTGGCAAGCAACAACCTGGGAGCTATGAGGGTCCTAAGCTTTTCAGCAGGTACCTATTGCTTAAATGACAAAAACCCAGAAACCTAGAAACCTAACCTGTATCCCTTCCATGTTTTCTTCCTCCTCCCAACAGGTTCTTGAATCCTTAAACCCTAAGAAAACTATTGAGCTGTTAGTTTGCAAGAGCTATACGCAAAAAGCTTTTTTCAGGTACCTATATTGTGTTTTCAAACACCCAAAAACCCTACTGTATAGGTATATTCTTCCATTTTGCTTTCTCCAAACAGGTTCTCGATTCTTGAACCCTTAAACCCTAAAATACATTTTACAGTACGTAAAAAACCTCTGACAAGATTCAAAGTGAATTTTGGGGGAATGCTTACGAAAGCGTAAGACCCCCTCAAGGCATTTCAGAAAATTTGATTCCATGTATAATCAGTTGATGAATAAGAAAGTCACAACTATGATGACAATTCCGAACAGAATCAGCATCAAAGAATAGACAGATATTTGACAATTATCAATCAACAAGGCCATTCCATGCTTTAGATATGTCACCACCAAACCCTAATTCTTGTAGTTGCATAACAAAAATCTGTGCACTCTCTCTTTCTACGCTTAGATTTGTCAAGCTCACTCTCTCTTTCTGCACTTAGATTTATCAAGCTCCTTCTCTCTATCCCTCGTGCTACAAGAGGGTTTCTTCAACTTCAAGCAAGCATGAAATCAGCTACCAAGTGTGCTATCTTCGGAGGTGTATAGGGTTTAGGGTTGCTTGCTTTGGTTGAAGGAACTGGGATCAGATTGAACAGAGTTGGCTTGTGCAACTATTTCCCATGGAAGAGACGTTGGAAATAGCTATATTGGTTCTTCTTCTTCATGTGAAAGGTTTGTAACAACCAAACCTAATTACAACATCTTTCCAGCAAATTCATCACCCTCACCTTCGCAGTTTTTGTTGCCTTACTCAAAGCAATAATAGCAACAATTTGCAATGGCAACCAAGCTTGAGACAAGAAGTGGAGGTGTATTTTTTGGTGGTTAGTTTGGAGAAGGACTTGACCTTTTTGAATGTTGTCTTAAAAAGTTTGAAACAAAACACATCTAATGGTTATAATGCATGTGATGTGTGCAATGGCAATGTGATCATGTTGAATCCAAACTCTTTTGCTTGTTCTATTGCTTCTCATGTAATATGGTTGCCATGTCCATCTAGAATTAACAAGTGTCGGTTGCTAAAGGACACTCCACTTGGAACTAACTTGTTAAAGAAAGACAAACTTTTTAAACATGAAAGAAGTCATCCATGTTTTTTTTGCATTGCCATACAAGTACTTAATCTATTTGTAGAGTTTAATTTAGTTATCCCTTAGTCTCTCACCTCTGAAGATGTAGAAACCAAGTAGAACACCCCCTACAACATTGATTGCATAGTTTACATCTAACCATCTTGACATTTTGGGATGGTGCTGTAAATTGCAGTAGATTTTTTCTTGGCCAAAATTCTTGCTTTAAACTATTTGCCAACTTGAATCCTTGTTTCATCATGGTTCCATATATGATCATAACTATAATTGTGTTGGTTGTATAGTAATTCACTACTAAAAACCATGTGGTTAGACCACTACACCTACCCACCCAAATTGATTTAAGATGGTCTATCACAGTGGAAAACCACTAATTGTTAACATTAGTGGGTGTAATCCACTACGTGCCCACTATGGTGGTTTTCTAGTGGTTGACAACAATGGTACCATTTTATTTTTTTATTTTTTAAAAATTGATTGCCTAAATTTATGATCTTTCGTTAACTAGACATGGTGCCAAAACATGGGGGAGCATGGATAATCAATGTTGAAATGTGCACAAATCTATGTGTTCAATTGTGGACCTATAGGATTAGAAGCTTTGAAGAACTTGGTGTTTGGAGGAATTGGTTCCTTCACAATAGTTTATGCATTTGACCTTGGCAACAACTATTCTGGTATGCTACTTTTCCTCCTTTATGTTTTTTCCCTTGCTTAAATATGTTCAAAATATCTTATTGCAAGATGCTCGAAGCTTAGCACATAGAGATCCTTATAACTGAATCATTCTAGTAATAATGGTCTATGGCCACTTGATCAATGAATGTTTGGTAGTTTGTAGTTTGATACAGAAAGTGTGTCAAGAAATTTTCAATTGTTATGAAGAAATTTCATGCAAAAGTGTGTTGAACATTTCCAACTCTGAAAAGTTGATTCAAAGGTTAATCTTGTTGGTTAATCAATGATGGCCATGAGATTCAGGTCTAATTATCATGTTGTGTATCCTTGTTAGGTTCATGGTTATGATTTTGTTGGCTTCCTTTGTGAAGTTGATTGGCATAATCTAGGGCAATCAAAAGCAAATATTATCTTTGTTTTGCTCCATGAATTCAATGATGTAATTGATGCAAAATTCGTGGAGGAATTGCTTGAAGTTCTGTTGGAGTCTAATCTTGCTTTTTTTTCCCAATTCGTTCTTATGATTGCCATTCAAGTAAAGTTACAAATGTCAGTGGTGCTAAAGTGCTTTCCTTTTGTATTTGAAATTTTTTAGGGCTAATAGGGTTGGAGAAGGAATCCTAACAAGATGTAGATGGTTTGCATCTTTCACTTGACCTAGACATTGAGTTGGTCATTAGAGCAAGATTTAGAGCATGAAAACCAACCTAATAGCCTTCATTATGGGATTTATAGTGTGTTCTAATGGTTTTGATCATGGAAACAATAATATGTTTTTTTTTTTTTTGGGATAGGTGCAAAAGTATTATCTTTTGAAGCTAAATGAGATATGTTGACGATAGAATCTAATGTTGATCATTGTATGTTCCTATGGTTTGGCAGGGTTACTACACATCAGTGTAGAGGTACTTACATGTTCACAAAACAATTTAGAGATTTAACTTTGAGTAATAAGTCCTTTGTTATAAGCAAAGGATGCAATTAGATTGTCAACCCATGCACAACATTAGGCTTTGCTACCTACTAGCTTTCTAATAAGTCCTTTGCAAGTTATTTTTATGATGTAGTTGGAATTCCAATGATAGTTATATCATTACAAACCACGGGCAAACACAGACTCACAAAACTCACCACGGCCTAGACTTGGGGGAAGCCACCACCTTCCCCCTTATAGTATACTATGTGCCTGGCCACGAGACCAGCACCCAAATGTCATTTTGTCCTAGGACTCCCAAGTGGGAGTCTCGAAATTCTCACAACTTGGACTCCCTCGACTTTGGGGGCTCATAACTTTGCGTGCAGACCTCCGATTAAGATGAAGTTTGAAGAAAAAAAGTATAGCCCTTGTCAAGAGCTTTCCAACGATATCTCACACACCACCTGCACATAAGGAAATTGAGGTGTTTTTTGACTTTTAGTGCTCGGGAGTCAAATTAGCAATTTGACTCCCGACCCTTCTTTTGGCTATAAATTGTGTGTTAAGTGTTTAAATGGGTCATGCAAGCCCATTTTAGACATCTACGTTCTAAGAAATTTCCAATGATATAAGGAATTCTTCAATCCAATGGGTTTTGACCCTTGTAATTGCTCTCTAAAAATTCAAGAGTCTACTAGGACTCCAACTCCCAAAGTGGGGGCTCACTTAGGAGTGTGAAGGTTTATTCCCTCACACTCTCTTGCACTCCCGGGAGCATGAAATGTGATTCCCGAGCTTCATACTTGGCCCGCACTTTCACAAGCCCTTGCCTTGGTCGCAAGCCGAAGGCTAGGGTTACAACATTAATCCTACTAATTAATGTGAAGTTTGAAGTTGTTATGTGCTAAATTTACGTGATGGGACCACCAATGAAATTGGGAATGACTTTGTAAGAGCATAATGTGATTGAATCAAAGCTAGAAAATAATTAGGTGGAGGATCTTTGATTGCATAACAAAGAGGCTAAAATGGGAACTCAAACCTTATATTATATTCCCAATACCCTAAAATATTAACTCAAGAGCTTTACCAAGTGTTCATTGTTTTTGAACTTAATGTTGCTTTCATCATCTATTGATTCTTCACTAGATCTTGCTTTTCCAACCTTGCAGACAATGGAAAACAATGTCAACCCCATATTAATTGAGAATGGATCTTTATTCACAATTTCTTTTAACTATAACTCCAAAAACATAACCATAGTGTTGTATTACATCTCATTGAGTTGCATACCTCATCACAATTGTCACTGTGTGTGTGGGCATCTAGCTCCTTCTCAACACCCCAAAGTCATAGTTCTTTTGTTTCTAAGAATCTAAGTTAAGCATATTATAATTGAAATAATTTGGTGAGAAGATAATCACATTTTTTAACATTTCTCAACATTGAAGCATGATTCATTTGGACTCTTGGTATCCTCATTGTACCCCCTCGAGCCTTCTTCACCATTGTAAATGTTTTTTTTCCCGCCTTTTTGAGTGTCTAGTTGTGCCTTCTACATTTTTTCGTTTTCTTGGGAGCTTGCTTACTACTTAAAGTAAATTTTTGCATTTGGGAAATAATTATTATAAACCTGTTTTTTGTTCTATTTATTGTGTTTGTTGTAGGTTGGTTAGGGTTTTTTTATGAGTGTCTCCAATTTTTATCGTTGCAATGACCTAATTTTGGGATAGAATGATTTTTTGTGTTCTTTGAAGTTTTTCTTTGATAATCATATCGTCAATTTCAAAAAATGTTTTATTTTTTCTATAATTATTGCATTGAATGCTTAATTTTTTGTTAACGATAACTAACTTCTCAATACTCTTTCTAGAACTTCCCTGATAACAAACTTGTTAGTTTCCTTTTAAATAGTACCATAATCATTCCCCTCCATTTAATGAATATCTCAAATTAACTATTGTTGCAATTATAACTATCGTCAAATTTTGCATATATATGTGGCCTACGTATGACATTTTGTTCTCTCTTGACATTCCATTATTATTCCATTTCTTTTTCTAAATATGTTGAAACTAAATATCATCATATTTTGTTTTACTTTTGGGCCTTGTCTTTTAGGTTTAAGGTTTTTTGATTGCAAATATCACTTGGCTATGTATATTTGATGACACTTTGATATTGATTAGGTTCCCAATCAATTTCTAGTATTTTGTCAACTATTATGTTCGATCCTTTCCTTTCTTGGGTTAAATAGATATTATGCCTTGTCCTATTCCATATATTTATTGTTAATTCCTAATTGTACTTTAAATCATTTATGATATCAAATTTTTTTAACTAATAATATCTATTCCTATCACATTTGTACAACCCATCTTTGATACAATTAAAACTTGTTTTACACCAATAATTAAGGCCAAATTTACTTGTGGGTAAGTTTGGGCATTCACCCTAATTTATTAACAATTGTTACAACATTGATGTCAAAACATTAAAACATGCTAAAACATTGGCCCCAGTGGTTGCAAATTAATCTCCCAAATTTGATGGTATCATTCTTTTAAGGTTGGGGCTACTAGCAAGTCACAAACCATAATATTTTGGGTTGGTTTCCACTTTTGAATTAATAGGAGTGCTTGATTTTGGTTGAACATTGCCCTTGAGTCCTAGTATAAAAGGGGCCTAAATACAAGACCATGATATTATTGGGTATTCATATCAAGATGAAAGAATGAAGAACATTTATTAGGAGTTGGTATTTGCATAGTTGTAGGATTTAAATTTCTTATGGCATTTGTGTGTTCTTTCCAATAGATCTTCAATGATTTTTCACATATTTTATAATTAATTACAATTGAATGACTTTCCTGCTCGTTTAGATATCAATGTATCTATCATTACCTACTTTGTAGATCAAATCTCCTAGATTGCATGTTTGGTTACAAAATATCTAGGTGTGGCAAATGATAAAATCCAGGGGTATTTGAAAATCATCATTGCCATTCATAACTCTTACACTATGATGTTGTTTGCATCAATTTATTTTTCTATCAACCTTACAACCAATATGGTCTTTCTATAGACACCATTTCCATTTGTTTACTTGTGCATCATTAGGCCCATTCTTTTTTTCTCATTGGTACCATTTACTTCATTTTTGGTAGGTTCGATGTTATAATAAATATACTTGTCCTCCTCACTATTTTTTTCTTTTCTTGTTTCCTCCTTGCTCAAGTCGTGAATAGTGTCACCAATCCAAGTAGTTTCATTGGGGGGTTCCATTTAACACAAAATAATCGGATGTTTATGGGGATCTTTCCAAATGTTTTGTCAATGCCTTGGCCTAATTTTGTAGCCTTCTTCCTTCTTTCTTGTTTTGTGCAACTTGGCGTTATATTGTTATTCCAACTAGTCACGTGGTCTTCCCCTCTCCTTTTTTTTTTTCCCAAATCAATTGAATATCTCCCATCTCAATTGGAAAATGAAGTTTCTTATGCATTAAACGTTATTCTCACTCTCCATTGATCATTCTTCTTGTTGTTATTGGTTTCTTGGCAATGCAACAATTGTCATTTATTTTCTTATAAAACATCATTATTTGTAGAGTGTTTCCACTTCACTATGCAGACCTTTGCTTTAGTAGGATGGCTATTTTTCATGCCAAAGGTAAGGTTGATCTCATTGTACCTTTTAATGAGTTTGGAGTCTCACATGTCACAAAGAAATGCTTGTGTGCAATGTTTGGTTTCCATCTAGAAATTATTCATGTATCTAAGGATGATGCATATGATGCCAACAACAATGTTATTAAATCTATTTATCAAGTTCTAGTCATAGGTGACCTTGGTTTAGAATGGAGGGTTCAAGGTTTAGGGTCTAGGGTGTGTTTAGCTTGCATGTATTACATTATGCATAAGCAGGACAATTTGACTTGAGCAACAATTCATTTAGGTATGCATGATCACCCAATGGCGGAAGGTTGTTCAAGATAAGTGTTTGAGCAAATTAAGTCCCTGATCGAAAAGGAGGCATTTCACACATTAGGGGTTACTATGTTAGCCATTGCGTTGGCTACAAGTAAAACTTTCCTCTTCGAACATTTGTTAAACAAGGATGGACAAGGGCTAGTGGAAGTCCATAAAGGTGACAAGCTATGCCAAGTGATGGACAAGTTCATAGCTCTATCTTCTCTTAATGTTTGGAATGTAATTGCATCTTTTATGCATCGACCAGGGAATAAAGGGTACGTTTTTAGCATTTTCTCTCTAAATGTGAACAATGGTTACTATTACATTCAAGATAATTATTTTTTAAGGCAACAAATTGGAGAGAAAATGTTTGTGTTCAAAATGTCTTTGCATGGAGATGGTCGTTATTTTGATTTAGTCAAATGGATATAGCCTAGGGTGACCTCCAAACCGCTTGGATCATGTTTGATATGTAAAATGTGTTAAGGGTTGGATGATGCTCACCTCCCATGTGTATGATTTTTTTTTATTAGAAGGTCATGACGATTGCGATATGTGATATGCAATTTAAAGACACGGAGGTTGAATGTGTAATGTGGCGACATCTAAATAAGGTGATGGCCAATAATGGTGTTCCCAATCCAAACTTCAAAGGGTTCATGATTGACAATGTTCGAGCTAATTGGAACACAATTCAAATTATCCATGGTAGCAAAAACCTAAGTGAATTGATGGTTGATAGAGAACGAACTTGTTTTTTTCATTAGAATCAATTGGATAGACACAAAGTAGTAGATCAAGCTAAAGTTCCGAGACAAACATAGGACATTGTGCTCGGAATACAAAAATGCCATTTATTTGGAAAAGGCAAATGTTCGGTATGCAACAATCCGTTGTTGGTGGTATTCCTTAAAAGCAATTGATGAAGCTAGACTTCAAGAGTTGGAGAATTGGCTCAATTTTTTGGCACTTTCGTGTGAAACAATGGGGGAGGATTATATATGTATTGTTTTCAACCTTTGCACACATCTCTTCTTTCACCCCATCTTCTTGGCAAGTTCACATTTATGGTACCAATCATGTTAAAATAACATTTTTTTTTTTTTTTTTGTTGCTTTATTATCTTCGAAAGAGCTTGCAAACATGCCCAAGTGCAACTTTTCAAAAACAATGCACAATGTATGGCTTCAATAGTTTGGGAAAAGGGGAGCCTACTTGTATGTTGCAACATCGAATGATTATGTTTGATCATTCAAATAATTGACATTGTATTATCATTTCAACCAAGGCGGTCAACTAAGTCAAGGGCTTGATGAAAGTGAATTGCTCTTGCGTAAAACAACCCAATCTAAAAATCTAAAGGAACTTGCAGATGCAATTTTGAAATATTCCTCAAGATTAGTTTGCACAATTAGAGTCACACATATGGAAGGTGAGGACATCTTTGGTTCTTGTAAATGAAAGGCGAACTTAACCCTCCGATTAAAAGGGGATCCACATAGGCATGATTGTGTGAATTTTTCTCATCTTCATGTAAACCATACAATTATTAAATCAAGTGTGGAAATTGAGCAACCTAGGGTGGATCAAATTTAGGAAGACATTGAGGTCCTCGAGGCTCCATGGGGAGATGGAATTTAACATATAGGGAAATGCCCCCCTACGTTGCATGTTCAATGTTTTGCATTGCAAAAATCCACCAAACATTTTTATGCTACAAGGATAATTACCAAGTTGATTTCTATTGGTGTCCTTGCATTGACTTATTGAAGGTTGTGATCTCAATTCCTTGGTGCACCCTTAAAGTTGCACAAGTTTTGGTTTTGTGCAAATGATATGAATCGTTGCAGTAGTGGTACAAAACACAAGTATGCATTGGACATACTAGTTGTTTCAAAAATTTGGCCCGTTCAAGTTGAAACCAATCTCACCTAAAATGAAATGAAATCTATTGAAGAAATGAGATTTGTTCTAAATAAATCACAGTCGATCTTCTTTCAAAGTTTATTAAGAGACAAAAGTTCCATTCCTATGAATAGGTTAGTGGATGAATTGTCGTGGCCAACATCATGTAATGGTAAGGTTGTTTGTCATATAGTGCCATTCAAAATGTCAAATCTACATTACAATTGATGGGAAGCTGGTTGATTTGTTGAAGTGATTATAAACCTACCATTGGAGATTCCCCCTCCTAAATATGGATGAATTTATAAAATTCCATTTGGCCAAAATTCAAACAATAAAAGAAGAAATTACAATAGGGATTGAAACTTTTCAACTTGCATTTGTTTGGATTTTGTAACAATGATTTCTAATTCATTAGGTCAACAAGGGAAATGGGTGCCTTGTAAACACATGTACTATGTTTTATGACATGTCATGTTTTGTGAGTAGTTCGAAAGTTTCATCCATTTTCCAACTTGGGGTTGTGATAAAGTTTGCCACTTGTTGGCTCACAATGTAGCTTTTGAGTAGGTGGGAATCCTATTTTGAATCGTCAATTTTAACATCTGTCATGATGCTATGTGTTTGGTTTTTAGACTACAACTTGCAAAGGATGTTATTGCTCTGGTTTTATAAATGGTTTGATAATTGTTCATTCAACATTTTGTTTGGCATGAATTATTAAACATTGTTAAATAAAAATTAATTATCAGACTAATTTAAATATTCACTAATAATTTAAAAATTATATTGAAAGATTATGGGGAATAATTCTTAAGTTTCAATTGCAAGCAACTATAACAAAAGTTATGTACAACATCCTTGTCACAAATAACATATTATGTCTACTTGGATGACTATTATGTTTCACGAAAAAAATATTCTTGTCACGTCAATAAAATATTCTATCCACATGGATGGAATATTCTTATTTGCATGAATTTTTTTGGCTTACATGATAAAAAACATTTTTTAAAGATTTTGTGCTGCTCACACAAGGTCAGTTCACATGCTCGTTATCATTGCTCACAAGCTCACTATTCACACATTCACACAATAGTTGTGTTGCCCAACAAGCAAATGAAGTGGTGATAAATAAAGGCATGAAACATGTTAATCCAAACCTAAGTAGATAAAATCCACTTTTAGCATTCAAGGAAAGTTTTATTACGATCTGTGTGCATTCATGGAGAGAATTATTACAAGTCGGGTGGGTTTTAAATGGCTCAAAAGTAAATTTAGGGTTGGTGGCTTAAAACTAGATTTAGGCATTTAAGGTTTAGGATGAAAACCCTAAAGTTTAGCATAAATGAAAGACCAATATATTATGACTAAATTTAGGGTTAGTGGCTCAAATTAAATTTAGGCATTTAGGGTTTAGGATGGAAACCCTAAAGTTTGGGATGAGTGAAAAATCAATACCCTAGCACAAAATTTAGGATTAGTGGCTCAAAACTAAATGTAGGATTTTCATCAGTGA
>Ga0209208_10006200_pt1 | contig 16498 bp, 15 predicted proteins | sample S1TSphfallax_3_FD_187694 | JGI IMG/M metagenome (GOLD analysis project Ga0209208, IMG submission 187694) | Host-associated microbial communities from peat moss isolated from Minnesota, USA - S1T2_Fd - Sphagnum fallax MG (SPAdes) (version 2) | ecosystem: Host-associated > Plants > Peat moss >...
GAAAGTTTTGAAACTACTGAGAAGTGATCTCATTGAGCAAAATAGGTTACATTTTGCAAGACTTTTAAGTCACAGGGAAAGCCATTTGTTTGAGCCTACCTCAAGAAGATCTCAGATTGGAGAAGCGAGCTCCTCATGAAACCCCAACCTCGAACTGTGAATAGACATTGTTGAGTCGATAGCTCCTTCTTAAGAAGTCTGTCTCATTGCTGTACATCTGTGAGCAGGAGATGGCACTGTGCCATGTCCAGCTGTTGGGTATAGCGGGAGATGGATTTGGAGCAACGCAGGGCATGAATAGAAATGGTTTGATCTGGGTGGTGAACAGAATGCATGTGGAAGTCGAGCGCTACCCTGCCTGGTCAGTACCCATGTCCTGAAACATAGAATCTCCATGACCCTCTTGCATTGTTCTTGTTGCCTGCCAAGCACCCTCAGACTGAGGTGGTAGAAGTATCCGTCACAAAGTTCTTTCTCTGGGTTTGCCTTAGAGATTCAGTGTCATTGGAGCTTGGTGAGTAATTACTTGCCATTTCAGAAGCGTTTGGTTTTTGTAATGTTACTGAACCATTGTGAAGCTTCTGCCAGAATCAGACTTTGTCCTCAGGTAGGTGAATGCATGCAACAGCAACCCTAAGCAGTGGTCACCATCATGTGTGTACCAGTTAAACCTCAAGTAGAGTCACTATTAGGCAAGTTCCAGGAACTTTAGTTGCCTGATGGGGTTGATAGAAAAATTCCTGGATGTAAATCAGGTCTGAAGATAAGGAGTAGCCAGTTGTACAGTATCTTTCCTTAGCATCATTAGCTAGGATGAACTCCATTTGCAATAATGAAGAGTGTGTTCCCTGGAAGGTAGAGTCACTGAAAAACATCTCTTGTAATGCAAGGAAATCCACAAGACTTACCTTAAGCTTGACAGTCGAGTAGCTTCACTTTGGTTGCTAGACTAATCAGGAACTTTGTTGTATCAATGTCTGCAATTTACTGGAGATTTTGCCTGCCCAGGCCAGAGGTGGTGGAGATAGACTCATGGGTTGGATCAAGTGGCAAAAATGGAATGAGGCGTGATTGGGTGATGAGCTCTTATAGGACTGGAGAAGTCCTTGCTCGTGCCACCAGGTATCAACTCACAACTCCATTGCTGTTCATGCTTCTGGAATGCAGATTATAATCTATAATTATTTACTGTGGTCCTGTCTCTTTCTATCTGCATATGGTTTGAGGTTTAGGGTTTACAATCTTGCAATCCACTACTTTCTACTGACCACAAACCATCCATTGAGTGAGTGGTGTTACTGTTCAGCCACCTTCAGGTACTGTTTTTGTGATTGCAGTAAATGGTGTATGATGGATGCAACAACTCGGCGGCTGGCAAGGATTCCAGAAGAAGTTCAAGCAGAGATAGTACCTTGTTTCATTCAAGACCGTTTTGCCTTCCCCCAACCTAAGATCTGCCCCAAAATCCAGAGAATTGACAATGACTCTGCCCAGTATTTGAGCTCTCATCTCAAGGTATTAACACTCATAAGTCACAGCTCAGAACACCCTGCAACAATGTGACCTTTCTCCAGTTTGACTGTTGGAAAATGGCTTTCCAAGGTTATAGATTGTGCATACTGAGCAGTGGCAACATGTAGCTTCTCTATACCCATGCATATGGTAGGTTAAAGGTCCTCGGTTGTAATTGGAGACTACACTTAAGTCCATTTCTGCACAACCATCCATTGACATGCAGTTGCACTATAGGGTAGACACTCCGGTTGTGGCAGTGGATTTTTGCAACTGCTGTATGCTATTTTAAACTTTCAAACTTGCTTGGTTGCTTTGTCCCCAGTCATGTCGAGGTGATCTTGATGTGAACCAACATGTGAGCAATCTCAAGTACATCAGCTGGGTGTTTGAGGTAAGTAACTTTCTGTATCATTTGTGTCTGGGTGTTCTTTGCTTTCTCACCATGTCAAATTGGTTGCAAAATGCTCTAGTATAAAGGTCTCTTCATTGACTAAACTTCGCTTCACATTGATGAATTGTCAGAGTGTTCCATCACAGCAATTTGACAGTCATGATCTGAAAAGCATGACTTTGGAATACCGGCGCGAATGCAACAGCTCAGACGTTGTTGAATCTCTCACAAGCTATGGAAAAATAGGCCAGATAATTCAACATGTCAATGTTGAAAACAGAGATGGCAATCACATGAATGACATTCATGTGAATGGAAGTGTGAATCATCACGTAATCACAAACAGATGTCCAGAATGTTCCAGGGACGAAAGGCCTTTCTTAGGAATTGAGGAGCCTTGCAAGCTTACCCATCTTCTACACACACAGAGTGGACACTGTGAAATTCTTCGAGGCCAAACAACTTGGCAACCAAGAAAGGCCCTGAAGCTCTAGAACTTTTGCCTTGACTAAAAGAACCTGAAACTGGAAAAATAAACTCTAGTCCCAGTCTGAGAGCTCTACATTATCAGGTTTTCATATTTGGCATATTCATATACTGCTTTACCAACAAAAAATGATGACCAATTAATTCAAGACTTCATTAACATTTCAGTGGGTTTGATTTTCATGCTTGTTTGATTAGTCCATAGAACCTTGGCTGCTAGTAAGATGTATTACAAATCATATCCACTAGAGGATGATAACACCTAAAGGCTACAACATGGCTTCACAACCTCATGTGTTGAAGTTTAATGGTGATCTTAATTTGAATGTCAAAAAGTGTATTTGAGAGAATACCATAATTTCGTGTTTTTTTCCACCATGTTTGGAAATATCCACATTCGAAGTTGGTGATGTTAAATGATAGGAATGTTGTCCTAGTACAAGATCAATGTACTGTGACTGCTCAAATATCAATGTAGTGGTCTAAATGAAGATCTTTACCAAGCTAACTCCCAAGAATGAGAAGGAATTATCTTTTTTAGGTCAAGAGCCCAACACTTGACAAGGGTCTATTTATACATTGGCATAGCTATCAAGTATAATAGCTATTATTTGTGAAGTACAATCTATGCATTGGCATAACAATGTTGCACAAAATGGCTATCATGAGTTTGTGCAACATTGTTTACTCCAACATTGGGAGGATATGGTGACAATTCAAGCTAAAGTAGCACTGAATGGTTGAACAGCTAGGGTCCTCAATTCAAAAGCAAGATCCACTATATTTCATGAGTTGTTACCCTCACTTGACATGTAGAAAGGCCTTCATGATAAGGCAAGTTCTGTTTTGAAAAGGTTTATCAAAAAATGTCAACTTGATGTTTGAAGGACTTTAGCTCAGGCTTCATTAGTTTGTAGATTTGTTAAAAATAGGGGACGATATCTACAAATGACCCGTCGGCGGATCTACAAATTAATTTTTTGTCTCATAAAAACCCGCCACAGCGCGCGGAGTGCACCAACAGGCGCAGATGACCTCAGGAGGCACTGCAGAGTGCGGCGCGACTACAATTTGCTCTTTGCACCCCAGAACTGATCTGATCGCCATGCCACCCAAGGCCAAGACACCATGGCAACCTGCACACAGGCTCGAGTACGCGTTGGAGGTTGTCAACACAGTGGGCAACGACGACATCACTGTCTGATGCATGTTCTACGTCTATGAAGGTCGGGACAACGTCATGGTCGACGGCAGCTCAACGCGAAAGCACAAGTCACGCAACGACATCAAATACTTTCTGAAACCGTTCCTACCGCACAAATACAGAAGCCATCACAACAGGCAACATGTCGAGTCGTGGGCACTGTACAAGGCAACGACCAAGAAGGATAAACAACATTTCTTTGACAACAAGATCAAGGTTGCAAACACATTACACCTGTATATGGATTTCGATAGCAACATACTGATGTTCATGATCAATGCGAGCATCGTGAATACGATCATTGGCGACATGTTCTTCCAGGACGACGAGGTGGTCGTTGATAGTGATGATGCCGATGACGACGATGTGGTCGGCACGGCCGCTAGGAAGGCTGCCAAGAAGCTCAAGGAGAAGACCAACGCCATGAAATTGTTCATCCTCAATGAGGTCGATGAGGATGAGCACGATCCGCACTCGTACACCATCACCATCAAGAACATCATGCGGTTCAATCTAGCAATGGACCACGTCGGGAGCGGCATGTCGTTTCGGCAAATGGCGAGTGCCATCCAGCACGCCAAGGAACGCACCAAGACGGCCAAGTTGGTAGGCATCACTAACATGATGGTCGGCCAGTACGTTCGCATCCTAGTCGGCTCCACGTTGTAGCAGATTGCTGATTGTCTCGACGACGAATTTGTCTGGGCAGTGTCGTTGGTAGGCGACGGTAGCACGCATCGTGGCCAGTCGTTCTTCAACCTGCGCGTTCGCATCTGCTTCCATGGTCGGCTTCTTAATCTGCACCTGGTCGTGATTCCCATCTTCGATCGCCACACGACTGGTAATATCTTTAACATGTTGGTCAAGTTTCTCGACACGCTGTACGGCAAATGGCGTGCCAAGCTGATTGGCATGTCATCTGACGACGAGAACACGATGACAGGTCGCCACACTGGTCTCGTCACTCGCATGATCGCTTGCGCCGAGAACCCAGTGCTCCGCATTTGGTGTGCACTGCATCAGATCGACCTGGTTGTCAAGTCGGTAGCCGAGGAGCTTGTTGGCAGCGAGTGGATCATGTTCGCTTGGTCGTTTTCGATCTTCCTGCGTGCGCAAGCTAACCTCATCACTAGCATGGCCGTCAAGTGCCCCAAAAAGACGAACCGTTGGACACACCTAGGGCGCCTGTTGTAGTTCTTCAAGGATCATCGTTGCAAGATCGTGGCATATGCCAAAACGCACTGTCTCGAGCAGACGCCAACAATTGCGTGGTGGGTCATCACGTTCGTGGTGTCGCCAACCATCAACGCCATCAATGTCACGTTCGTCATTTTGCAAAACCGGTCATTGTTGATCACGCAACAGGAGCAGCATATCCACACGCTAATCGGCTCACTGGTCGCCATGTTTTGCGTCGAGATCGTACAGGAGAACAACGACGACACCCAGTATGTGTCAGTCGAGTCGATGCGTATCCTGGTCGATGCGATTGTCGAGCACATCCACGACCAAGGGTCGTTCGCGATCGCTTGTTACAATGACCTAGACATAGACGACAAGAACGACATCATTCGCACAGTTGCGACGTATGCGATCTCGATGGTCACCGGCATGATGGGCTTCAAGGCCGAGCGTGACAACAACAACATGTGTCTGGAGAGCGACACGCCGCCTGTGCTACCCGCCCAGCTGATCGCCATCCGTCACGACAAGTTTGTGAGTGAGGTGCTGGAGCCCTATCGCGACCACATTTCAACATTTTGGTCTCTTGAGGACATTGATCAGACGGAGGCGGACCACCGCAATCTTCTGAATCTATACGCCTCGGACCAGATCCTGCGCGTCGCCATCGACCGGCACACCATTGAGACATTGTTTGACGACGCCTGGGATTGCGCCCCGGGCCGGTTCGGTCATTTACAATCGTTCTGTGGCAGCTTGGGAATCGTGTTCGCCAACACGATGTCGGTCGAGGGCAACTTCTCTATTTTGAAATGGGAGATGGACGAGAACCGTACCTGCTTGATGCACTTGTCGTTTGAGGGTGTGTTTCAGCCAAGTAGCGGGCGCTCATGGAGACGCTGTGAGAATGCACTCGCCAATACAGGCCATACGACATACACCATACAGTGCATACATTGCCATTCAGGCCCCCACTAGTGACTAGAGTCGTCTACAGTCAATGAGCGACTTAAAATTGACCGTCTACAAACCAATAGTGGCGGCGTCTACAAACTAAGCTAGTTTGTATAGTTTGTAGATATCTACAAATTAATGAGGCCTGCTTTAGCTCCAAAATGCAAAATAGGTTGTGTGTTGCTTCATGAACATCTAAATCATTGTCTAGAAACATCATAAGGAGGGGAGCAAAGGTTAATTAGTTGGACCTTTTGGCATATAAAAATAACTAATGTGGACCAAACAATAAAATGCACATGTTCAACCATAATGGGGACAAGGGATGTGCATTCTATTCAATATGTTGACTACATGGATGTGAACAAGCCTCAAAAAAAAACTTGGCTTGATTTTGTTGTATGTGTGCAGATTTAGATTCCTCAACTTGTGATAGTGTACCTTGGACCAAGTAGTGGGAAGTACTAATTTTTTATAGTGTGGGGTATGTACGTAGTGCCATGGTGTGTAGTCACAATCCAACAAGCCAAAAAACGCATTATACAACAAACAAATCTAATCAAAATTAAAGAGATACTTATGTAAAATCATGACAATCACAACAAGTTGTTTTTTGTTCATTCATATGAATGTCAAAAACTTCAAACCAAAAATTTTAATAAAATTTTAGGTTTAGGTTTTAATTTAAGACATTTGAAAATGAACACTTATTGCATAAGAAAGAATTGATTTTGCAAAGGACTATAAAAAAACTCATATAATAAAAACATTTTGATGGGAACAAAATTAAGAGAACAAAATCCTATTACCCACATTCAAAAAAAATCATACCTTATAAAATGTGGAATTCTAAACTTTAATTCAAAAAAATTTAAAAATTTTCAAAATTGATCCAAAATATTAAAAGTTCAAAAATCTTTTATCACATATAAGTGGGGTATAATGTACATGATGTGTTAAGAAAATTTGTAATTCATTATACAAGAAAACAAAAAAATGTAAAAAATGATTTTATGGTGATGATTGGAAGTTTTTATCATTTTTAAAAACATAAAATAAAATTTGCGAGCAATCTACACACTTTCAACAATTCACAATTATTCAAAAATGATAAATAAATAAATCTCATGTATTGGGACAACTATAAGCATTTTTTATAACAATTTACAAAAAAAATTGTTCAAACTTTCATTCATATGAAAAAGTTGTTTTTGGGCAAAAAAAACATGCAATCCATGTTTAAAGTAATGTCATTAACTCATTGTACTTTGTTTACACTAACATGGATAGGTCAAAGGTGTGATAGAATATTCAAATATGTTAGAAAATACTAACTCCATATTTTTAAAAAATTGTTAAAAAATATATTCTCTAACATGGATGCAATATATTAAAAGTATTCTTTCTTGCTCATGTTCACATGTTCACAAAATAACATATAATTCGATAGTTTAATAGATAGTTCGGCAAAATAATTTGATGACCCATAACATTTTCAAACAAACTTTAAATCAAGCATTCTAGGGGTTTATCTTATAGCCCTTGGTGTATCAATTGTCTCAATTGGAGTTCATTTGCCTTCTCAAATCAAGTTTGGCAATCTACTTCAGTCAATGTTTTTGGTAAGTTATTTTGGTAGACTATTTTGATGAGTCTTTTCTAAAATTGCATTATTGTAACTATTTTTAAATCTATATAACTACTTTAAAATATTAATAATTTTTTTTCCTTTTAACTAAATGGACTTACAACTTCCATTGTTGCTTGGGGAATATGGGCCCAAAACATGGTTCCTCAAAGCAAATGGGCCCAAGTTTTTCAAGGAAACATGTTTGAAGCAAAACATGCCGAGTTGCTTCAAGCATGTTTTCGTAGGGACTTTGGGCCCATTTGCTTTGAGGAACCATGTTTTGGTCCCATATTCCCTGAGCAACCACATTTCTAAGGGCAACTTGAAACCATTCACCTTAAGAAACCTTGTTTTGGGCCCATATTCCTTTAACAACCACTGTTCCTTGGGAAACTTGTGCCCATTTTCCCCAAGGAACCAAGGAAACATGTTTTTCTGAAGAATTTAACATTTTTCCCAAGGGTAAAATGCCTTGGTGAACTTGGGCCCATTTGGCCTAAAGAACCAAGTTTCCCAGGGAACTTTATCCCATTTGCTTCAAGGAACCATGTTTTGGGCCCATATTCCCCAAAACACATCACATTTCCTTTGAGCACATTTGCCTTTAGGAACCAAGTTTTTATGTAAGGAACCAATTTTCCTCGAGGAACTTGAATCCATTTGCCCGAAGGAACCAGGTCACCACATTCCCCATGGAACTTGAGCCCATTTGCTTTAAAAAAGTTGCAAGTTATGTTTTGTTGAGGGAAGTTGGGGAAACTTAGTTCATTCCCCCTCTCCCAAAAGAAGTTGCAAGTCCTTGTCTTCCAAAGGAAACTTGCTTAAAGAAGTTGCTTTGAAATTACATCTTTTTTTCATTTGTTCATGGAAGTTCAAGAAAATGATAAATTGAAAAAAAAATCGAACCTTGAGGTTTTGCAGCGAAGGGGGCATTTTTAATCATTGTTTCAAAATTTATTTCTTAAAATAATGGTGCAAGAAAGATAATTAAAGCATTCATCATAATTTGATAATTCAAGTATAATAAGAAAAATTCAAAAGTAGTTTTCTTGTTGGGCATTGGCAAGTTAAGCATAATTAAATACACCCCAAAAGTAGTCTTCAAGGGTGTAAAAACTAAAGGTTTTGTCAAAAAATGATGTAAATATGCATAAAATTTTATTCTCGTTTTGTTTTTTTCATATATGTATGAAAGACTTGTATGGCTGCAAATTCATATTTTCAAGTGAGGGAAAAAAAATGAACCTACTTCAACTCAACATGCAAACCTATTAGAATGTCCTATTATTAGTCAAGTACATATAAAGTAAAGAGTTTTTGCATTAAAGTACATGGATTTTGATGGGTTACACTACATATATTCATGTGGTGCATATTGTGCAATGAATGAATGGGTGAATATACAAATCATGTAACTGTGGCTCAATTAAAACATATTTTTCATCTATGTTGATGATTCTTGTGTTTATCATTAATCTATTTGTATCAAGTCCATTCAATGATCTAGATGTAAGATGATGGATGATCGATGAATGGTTTGGATTGACAATCAATATCAAAATAACCTAAGTCATTTTGTTTAAGGTTACAGAATGCCATAAAGTTGTTTGTGTCTGCATGTTGTCTCCTTGGTCTTATAGCAAAAAAAGTAGAATTTGAATGAAAGTGTTGTTGCTAATTTTTCTAAATATGTACAAATAACATTTGTTTGTTGTTAGTGTGTGCATGTTTTGTTAAGATAGCTTATTGCAAGGTTTTTTTAACAACTATTGAGTTATGAACATGGGCAATAAAAAAAACTAGAAACTCACACCTGCAAAGAAGGAAACACTTACAGCTGAAAGGTAATGTGCAAAACAATGTGCCTTGGAAGCAAAGGGAGCAACAAAGGAGGTTGAATCACAAGCAATGGAAACCATGTTAGATCATATTTTTTCATATTATCATAAGGTTTACATAAGTTTTAGGGTAGAAGTTTAGTGTGCTAGAAGATTTAACAATGTGTAATTTCGATGGATACTTTGGTTTATGGTTTGTATGTACTCTTTGAATATTATAATTTGACCCTGCAACTTGTTTCTGTTTCCATTTGTGATATAAGCTTGTTGGATGTTTTACATGTATGCCATTTTGTAGAAAAGAAAGGTGGCGTATAACTAATCAAGAGTTTCAAGAGCGATTATAGCAACAAAGCCAGGAACCAATGTGCATTAATCTAACTTTTGCATTTGATCCAACTTATGCATCTGGTCCAACTTCTACATCTAATCTACCTCATGCATCTATAGATGTTGATGAATCCACAAACCCTATTATCACTTCTAGTATCGGTTGTTCCAAATGGAAGAAATGTATAGATATTTCAATCAACCTATTGTCACAGATACATAAAGCTTCACCGGGCTTGAATGAAAGAGAAAAGATGGCCATTGTGAGAAGATTAGTAAAAGCTGAAAGTATCCAACCCCTTTTACCTAAACATGCAAAATACCAGGGATGCCATTTCATGAGCCTCTAATTGTGACCATGAGCAATTGAGCATGACCAAATCCTTTTTAAAATATTTTACCCATGTTGATGGAATACTTGGAAAATATTCTTTGACATGTAGGACAAAATTTTTGTTGATGTGGAAAGATATTCTACTAATCACGTGTTCATGGATGAACAATATGTATGGATGAATTTTTTAATGAAAGTTGGCAACAAACATTTTTTCTGCAAAAAAATGAAGAAAAAAAACAAGGTGGAATTTTTTTATGTTGGTTTCTTTTGAATAATTTGACATTCAAAATGGTCAAGTGACACTTCATATTTTTCTAATATGAAATATACTAAGCTTCGCAACATCTAAACCAAAAAGTACCCTAAGAAGATATGGAGGCTATTACCCCAGGCCAAAAGTGGCAATGAACAATTTTGGAGATAAAAATTTCATGCAGCCAATGGGAAGGCTTAGCATGCACCCAAGATGGGCCCTATTTTCTCCTTTTGGGGGTGGGGTGGGGGCAGTTATTTTTTATTTTTCATCCTTCTTCCTTCTTCACTCTTGGGATTTGATTTAAGTCAACAACCTGTAATCGGTTTTGATTGAAAATCTTGGCCATTGACTTAAATCAAAATTCAAATCCACATTTTATAATGGTAAAAGAAAAATTCAATATTTTTTCCCACTCTTGGGACCTGATCTAAATTGTCCAACTATGATTAATTGTGATAAAAATCTTCACCATTAGGATGGCAACAAAAATCTTGGCCATTAGGATGGCATCTGAAATCAAGTCCACATTTTTTCTTCCTTTTGCTTTCAGGATTTGATTTAGGTTGCCAAATTGTGACTAGTTACAATCAAAAATCTTGGTCGTTGAGATGGTGACCAAAATTGAATCCACATTTTTCAATTATTAATTTTATTTTCAAACTATTTTTAATTCTTGGGACTTGATTTAGGTCAATGGATTGTAATTGGTTTTGATTGAAAATCTTGGCCATTGAAATGGCGATTGAAATCAAGTTCATATTTTTCAATGATCAAGATTTTTTTCCATTTCTTTTTCCTTATTCTCAAGACCCAATTTAGATCATCGGATTGTGACCAATTGTGACTGAAATTTTTATCATTGGGATGGCAACTAAAATCAAGTCCGCATTTTTTTACAATTTAATTTTGTTTTCAACTTGTTTTCCTTATACTCTCTGGACCTAATTTTGGTCGCTGAATTACGACTAGTTACAATTAAAAATTTTGGCCATTGGGATGGTAATTGAAATTAGGTCCACATTTTTTTATGGTCAAGGTTTTTTTCTTTAGCTATAACAATTGAATTTAGGTCGTTGAACTATGACTAGGGTGTGGACTAATTACAACTCAAAATCTTGGTGGTTGAAATGGTAACCAAAATGCAATCGACAATTTTTTGATAATTAAGATTTTTTTCCAGTGTATGTTTCCTTAATTTTTGGATTGAATTCAAGTCACTAAATTGTGATTAAGGTATGGACTAATTACAACTAAATTTTTTTTTGTTGAAATGGCAACCAAAATTTCATTGCCATTTTTCAACAATCAAGATTTTTGTAATTTTTAATAATTTTCAACTCTTAGGACTAGTTTTAGGTCATTAGATTTAATGGTTTGGATTTTTTATTTTTTAACGACCATAATTATCAATCGCCATTGGGTAGATTTTTTACCCCTACATGAAAAGTATTACTTTGACCTAAGTTGACCTAGGTTGACCCTACGTTGACTCTAAACTGACATGATGTTGGCTACATTTACATCAAAATTGACATGATATGATATGATAGATGTGATGTTGATAACCTTGGTGACATCACAATCATTAGCTTTGGAAAAGTTGACCAACAACATTCAACCCATTGCGTTTGGGTAATACGTCTATAGGTGGATATTCGTAATGCCTTCAATTCCATATCATGAACAACCATTTTCCAAAAGTTGCAATCTTTTACCAATACCTTAAATCAAATTTTCCCATTTGTCTAATGATTTTATGTGTGTTTATCCCCACTATATTTTTTTATAGGCTTTTTGACATGTTGTTCTCATGATCATTTTGTCCAAATTTAATACACAATAGGGGGATCCTTTAAGCAAAATGTTATTCATTTTAACACATCGTTACATTTTCCATCTTATTGCAATAACCCACCTTATTTGTGTTTTTCCTTCATTCACTAATGGTACACATAATAGGTCATGATTCAAATGTAGTACTCATTTTTTTACAATTATAAGAAAAATTTGAAACATTAAGAGTTTCCACTTAACCAACAAAGTGTGTAGTTTGGTCTCCACAAGGATTAAATAAATCCATATCACTTTTTCTAAACTTTCATAATGAACTTATACCTAATTCCTAATTTGGTTTTAGTTCAATTTTAATTAATTTTTTGCTAAGTTTTAATTAATTTTTAGTTCACTTTCACTTAACTTTCAATTCAATTTTAGTTAAGTCCTAGTTCACTTTTAATTAATTTTTAGTTCACTTCTAATTAATTTCTAATTAAATCTCAATTCACTTTTAGTTCATTTTTAATTAAGTCTTAGTTCAGTCATAATTCACACATGGGTGGACATAGGCCACACATGGGCACACATGGGTGAACATGGGTCACATGTAAATTGGAAGTTTCCTTGAACTATATGCCCAATGGGTATAAATAAAAATAGAATTCTCCATTATTTTCAATTTATTCAACATTAATTTTAGGTACATTTTCATGCCAAAACCTTTTTTTATATTATTTTGTTCTTTTAATAAAATCATGTTGAATTTTTATTTTGCACATGTCATGTTCTTTTTTTCTTTTTTTTTGTTTTGTGATCTAAATTTGGATTTAAACTTGCCCTTGTTATCTTCTTGGTTTTAAATCCTGAAAATTTAGTTATTTTCATACTTGTGACATAATCAGTTTTTGTGATACTTTTGTTTTTTAATTACCAATGCCCAAACTATTTATTGTGTACCATATTTTTTTCTCTAAATATCTTGCAACATTACACCAAGTTTGAATCATGTACCATGGCTACATTAAAAAAGTTATTGGGCATGGGATCTTTTGGCATTATGATGAGTCATTTAACTTCTCATCATGTCACTTTACCTACTTCATCAAGGGATTTAGCCTTCCTTTAATGGTTCAACTTGGTGCCCCCACCTTTTTGGGATGTTGGGTTATGATCACTCTTACATTTACCGTTTGTTTCCAATGAAATGATCACCTTATTTTTCTAAATATGACGGCACATGTTGAGATTGAGATTTTTCCTTTCTAATTGGAATTGTAAGATGCTTGAACTTTGTTATTCAATATTTTTTATTCTCAAGTTCCCTTTTTGAAAATCTTTTGGTATATTCATATCTCACTTATAAGCTTCTTTGCCAAACTGCCTACATGAGTAGGAATTTGCCACACTTCTAGTAGGTGCTCCCTTGGATGCCATGCAAACACATCTTTGATCTTGTGCAAGTCTAGCCACAAATGTTTAGTTATTAACACATTTTATCACACCTACATTCTATTTATCCTCACTTCATTTCCTTAGAACTTTACGTACATGCCTTGGCTTGTTAGATTCTATAACTGCATATCTTTCATGTTGTCAAAGTGGACATACCGATTTGGGTACTAATTTGTTTTGATGTTTATGCAAGAGTGAGCATATTACAATCCACAATATTTTTCAAAGATATTGTCGTAATTATTGTTTTGGAGAATGGAACACACATATAAAAAGAGGTTTCCCACCTTTTCCCCCACCACATTTAGCAACAAATTGATATTTTTCACTAGAAACAACTTTCAAACCTTAATAGACATTATCATTGTTGATTCAACCTACTTAAATATGGTATAATGTGCAATGTCCACAACAACGCATGTAATGATAGTTGTAAGTCAAAAGAAGACACGATCATACATAGAGCGCACATCAAAAGACACCTTCATTCCCCTTGCCATAAAGACTTATGGTTGTTTTCATTTTTGTTTCAACTCCTTTTTTACTATTTATGTTCAAGCCACTATAACCCATGTCTCCTAAAATGTGGCATTCTATTTTTAGACGCCACATTTAGATAATATAAATTTTCTTGGACGTTGAAAATAAAAAGTGAATGTTTTGTTCGAGAACGTTGCACAGACGTGTCATTGGAGGTGTTCTCATCGTACCTAACATACCATGTCGCGTAAAACACCATTCCAGTTCCTTCACGTTCTTGAGTTTGGCTTGCTAATCACCGGTCGTGACACGAAGTCCCTGGTCACTTCAGTGATGTGTTGTTTTTGTGTGTGCTTCAAGCGTGCAAAACAACCAGGGGCCAAACACTAGCGAACGGAGAACACCAAGTACTATTCGGCCCCTTTTTGCAAGGAAAATTATGAAAAAACACAATAGTAGTCAACACCCTATTGAATGGGAGAAATACAAAAATGCTAGCAAGGAGGAAAAACTGGAGTTTTTTGAAACAGTGAAATCTATTTCAATCGAATGTTTCATTCGCATGAGTGGCAATATCCTCGAATTCATTGTGGATTTGAAGATTATGGAAGACATCGTTGCACAACTACTTTTTCGTCCTAACAATGACTTGGATGCATTGTGCCTGGAAAAATCCATGGCGTTTTTCAAGAAAGTGCCAAACACCATGACCTCATATTACATCACCGTAAAAAACGTGAAACGGTTCGAACTCATTTTTTATCACACTTCAATTGGTTTGTCATTTCGTCAAACGTCTGCTGTTATTGATCAACACAAAGAGGCATTTGGGAATGCAAAGCTAGTGGGCTTCAACAATCACATTGTTAGCTAGTATGTCCGCGTGGGTGTCATCATTAATCTTTAACACATTTCAGACATCCTGGGCTCTCCTCGTGTGTGGTCATTCGCGCTTGCTGCTAATAGTTCCACGCATCGATCTGTGTCGTACCTTGACATTCGAATCCACGTTTGTCCCAATGACTCCCTGGAGAATTTGCACCTGATTGCAGTGCCCTTTTAGATTGTCATACAACAAAAAACATTGTTGCCATGATTTGTCGCATTCTGGATGCATTGTATGCACGCTGGCAATCTAAGATTATTGCTTTTAGCACTGATGGCGAGAACACGATGATTGGGCGACATGTTGGTGTAGTAACACGAATTGATCACGAGTTTGAGACCAAGCTCATGCACATCTGGTGTGCGCCTCATCAAATTGATATCGTCGTGAAGGACATCAGTCATTCCTTGGATGATGGATTGTTCTATAAGACCGCCCACGATTTCAATGTTCATCTACACTGTTAACAAAACTTGCAGCTGGAAATGGGCAATACGTGCCCTAAAAACGCATGTTATCTTGGATGCTCGAACATCGCCGTTGATTATTGATTTGGATTGATGAGAAGAAACCCGCTTCTAAATCGAATGATTCGTGGTGGCTGATGACGGCTAGGGTTCGGCCATTACTTGAACTCATCAATGTCACCTTGGTAATCCTACAATCTCCTGATATCATTTTCTTGCAACAAACATTAGAGATCGAAAATCTAATCGACCACTTGGCGGGCATAATGAATATGGAACTAGTGGGTACTAATGATGCATTCGAGGCCTTGTAGGCTTTAGAATTCATTGGTGGGTAAAAATCAAAGATGTTTCGCACCATTTCTGTAGCCAAGGATTGTGGGCCCGTGATATGTTTCTGGGTTTGGATGCGACTGATCAAATGTTGATCCTGAAGGAGATTACGCATTGCAGATTGAAACTAATGCAAGGTATATCAACTATTCAAGCTGAGCACAATTCGAATAATGAGGCTATGCTCGATTTCGCTGCTCCTGTGATGTCGTTCCATCTTGTTGAGATGGCACCGTGCAATTTTATCAATTTGGTTTTCGATCCATATCGAAGCCAATTGGCAAAGTTTTGGCCTCATGAGAAGATCGATTTCATTGAACAACATCAACAAGAACTCTTCAATGCTTTCAAGATGGAACCCAACTCCAAGCTCCTCATTGATAAGCAGGATCATACAATGTTTTTCAATACGGGATGGGATGATCTGAAGGGACGCTTTGAGCATTTGCAAATGTTCTGCGGTGGATTGGCAAATGCTTTTGCCAACACAACAAGCGTTGAGTCGGATTTTAGCATTCTGAAATGGGAAAAAGATGACTTTCAACAGTCAATGATGAACCTAACGCTAGAGGGCATCTTTTAGGCCAAGCAATGCCGTGTTGTGATGGGAATTCCTGTTTTGACTGGGTTCGATGATGGCGCTGGGGCCCAATAGAACGAGCAACTAACACTTTTACAACTTACGTCACGAAAATTGATTAAATTCGAAGCAATTTGCCACTTTTTATTTATTGTCAACTTTGAAGATTTTTGGACGCTGAATTTAAGCTACAAGTAATAAAATCGACGTTTGCCATATCTTAGGAGGCCTACTATAACCCATGATTTGCAATCTATTCTAGTTCTCACAATGCTAATTTCTTATTGTTGGCATTGTGTCCATAGTCCTTCAACGTGTGCAAGCCATTGCAATTTTTCAAAGTGCTCTCACAATAAACATTCCTCGTCTTTTCCACACATCACAGCTAGTGCACCTCTCTT
>Ga0209208_10006201_pt1 | contig 16496 bp, 13 predicted proteins | sample S1TSphfallax_3_FD_187694 | JGI IMG/M metagenome (GOLD analysis project Ga0209208, IMG submission 187694) | Host-associated microbial communities from peat moss isolated from Minnesota, USA - S1T2_Fd - Sphagnum fallax MG (SPAdes) (version 2) | ecosystem: Host-associated > Plants > Peat moss >...
CACCAGACTTCATTTCTTCAGAGTTCTTCAAAGGGTTTCATCAATGCTACGGTTTCATCCAATGAAGCTCCACATACTACAATTCTGCAGAATCCTCCAAATTCGAATCCCCTAAGTCCAATACTCCCATTTAGTCAAGATAGGAAGAAGACTGGGATTACATCTTCTTCAACGGCATCTTGGAGGTCTTTGCTTTCCTCATGGAACCAGCTCGTCGTCCTCCTCCTTCCCCGAATTCGTCGTAGTCCGGATTGGAATCAATCCGATCCAGGTTACTCCAATCATGCGTCGGTGCTTGCCTCTTCTTGCCCCATCCTCCACTTTTGGCTCGCCCTGTTGCATCCAAAAACATCTCATCCAGCGAGACATCCGCCATTTCTCCTTCTCCACTTTTCCTTCTCTCTCCCTCTCTCTCTCTCTTCCTGGTCATGTTCCAAGTACTCCTCTTCCTCCTCCTCTACTTCTCAAACCTGCGCACAAAAGGTTTCTCAAACCTGCACGCACAAAAGGGTGATGAGATACGCAGACAATGTGGGCGAGACAAGCTTGCGACGAGACAATCTTCCCAACAATTCCGCGGGCAACAAACGAAATTTCGTTGCTCTGCAACACACAAGGAAATGCGCTTCCTTCGCTCTGCAACGCTATGCACAGAAACCCTAACCCTAATTTCTTCCGAGGAAGAGAACCTTAAACCCGAAAAGAGTAGGGCTTTTCCTTTTCACACATGGATTTCTTTGCTCACGTATTTTGTCCCCTCAAACTCCATTTCTATTGGACTCCCTCAAAGGCTCTTTTCACACAGGTTTTGGTCGTCTATTATTGTATTCGTTTATTGACGCCAAGTGCCCCATAAACTGCACAAAATGCTCACAAAATATAATTCTGAAAGAAAATAAATTGGATAAAAATTCCTGGCAGTGGCAATTTCAGTAGCTAAATTAAATAATTTTTGCTTGGAATTCATCAAAGGGACATAGTCCAAGGGCAAAAAAGTATTAGATTTCAATTGAAAGGATTTTGAGTTCAAATCCCATCTTTTGTAGCTTTGACAAACAATGTGGAAATTATTTTGTTTCTTTGTTTATTTATTTATTTCAACCTGACTCTTTGAAGGATTTAAATTGAAATACACAAAATTAGTAGCAGTATGGTAATCAATTATTATTATTATTATTATTATTATTTATTTTATGTATTTTTTTTCCAGAAAAGAGAAAAAGATTGAAAAAATGATATAACATTTGTTCTTTTTCAGGTTTAAAAAAGTTTTCCATTATTTTTGTTCCTTTCCACATAAAAGAAATTTTGTTGGGTTTTAAATTTGGCTACATGTCAGTGAGGACAGTAGAAAAGTTTGGGAATCATGTTACAGTTTGGCACATCCTTCAGCCTATTTGTCTAAATATGGCAACTTCCAAAAAAAGTTGCTCATAATATAGCGACAGAGGACTTTTTTCCTAAAAAAAACAAGCATTTGTTCTTGTAACAAGGCTCTCTTTTTATTGTCGCCAGGTTGCGAAATTTCGCCAAAAACAAATTCACTGGTCACACAAAGGATAATGAAATCCATGCCTTTAATTATAGCTCTTGTATAACAATCAGAGTATTTTTGAACAAATTTAAGTGAATTTCCTTACATTCAAATACTCGATTTTCAACTTAGTTTTCAAATTACAAATTTATGATTCTAACTTCAACAAAGCAAAACATCCAGAGCTACTAATTTCAGGGATGTTTTTATTATCTAAATTGCTTTGAAAAGTTTGTCACAACATATATCAAAAGCCTGGAAGGATTCATCACCAAAATTTCTATGTGCTAGTTTGAACCCAAAGGGTTGATGCATTGTGAAAGCTCTCTAGATAGTAATGAATTTGAATCAATTAATCAACCCAGCTGAAAAACCCCATGTGACAAGTTGTAGTGATTTGAACTATATTTGGAAGTATGATGAAATATCAGCTTCCAGCTCTAGGGATCAGACTCATGTGGTCATTTGAAAGGAAAACAGCTTGTAGCAAATTATTTAATCTGCTATAAATTCCTAATGAAAATTAGTGTGATTTAAATTACAAAAAAAGAGAAAAATGTGTAACTATGTGATGCCATTTGAAAATCATGATTTAATCATGACGAGTTAAGCTAAATGACTAATATGACTTAGCTCATGACATTCAACCTTGAACTACAACATCTAGTTGAGAAAAATCAACTTGTGGTTACAAGAACCACAAGATGAATTGGAGGCCTTTTGTAGCAACAAGAGAATAGAGAGCTATTGAGTTGGCTACAACCAAAACTGTAATTACTTCTAGGTCAACTTGGGGAAAACTCCAAGTTGTGCAAACTTGGAAAGATGCATCAAGTAAGTAGCTAGCAACTTCCATTGCATCTGAATTCTAGAATCTATAGAGAGGGATGCACCACATTGGATTATGTTCATAAACAATCAATATGATGCCCTAGCCAAGTACTAAAATAGTCAGAAACATTGGTACAATATAGTAAAGCTGAGAAGGATGTACCTATGTGATGCCATTTGAGAATCATGACAAGTTTACACTAAATGGCTAATATGAAACTCACACATGTATATGACATTGGGTTGCTGTTGCATCTATTTGAGAAAAATCAATCAGCTTCTGGTTACAATCTAAATACAAGATTCAAATGCTTCTTGGTTGTAACGAGAACTACTGTAAGATCTGAAATTGCAGTCTATAAACTGTAGCAAGCAAGAATTGCACTAGTGCAGCTGGTTTTTACAGCCAAAACTCCTGTATGTACTACTTCAGCCTACAGATACCTGTCCAGGAACTCCAAGACGACGTTGCAGCTTGCAGCAGCAGGATGCATATAATCGTTCCAGCTGGAGGCGCTACTTCCATGCATCTGGATTCTGCAGAGAATATGGATGGATCCATCACAACTGTCGACTGTGCGTTAACAAACAATCATGATATCCTAGTAATTGACTAAACAGTACCACGATCATTGAACTAGTAATATAATGAAATGAACCTTGACTAATATGAAGCTCATCACATGACGCTGAGCTGCAGATCTAGTTGAGAAAAATCAGCTTCTGGTTACAATCCGAAGTAGAAGATGAAATTGCAAATAGGCAGCAAGCAAGAACAGCTTAGATATATAGACTTGCTGGTTACAGTCAAAGCGCGCTGTACCCCAGAAATAGGCATTTAATTAACTGTGAAGGTGCAGAGCTTGTAGAGGAAGAGGTGATGGTGTTTCTGGTTGTTGTTGTTACCTGGCTGAAATATGCTGTTGGGTATTGTGAGTTTGAGTAAGCTTGTTGGTGATTATGATGTGACTGCAGATGAGCTGAATATTGCAGCCATGGAGCTGCTGCAGCTGCAGTACCGGCACTACTGTCGGATGCATGACGTACTTGTTGCTCAGCAGATTCTGGATTTACAAAAGTCTGATCATCCGCTGCAGCTGGTGATCTATCTGGACAATCTGTAGCATTTAGCCCGGAAGCTGCTGCAAATGCCTGCTGCATGGTGCTACTAGTGACATTTCCTGCTGCACCACGAGCTTCCAATTTCGTTTTCTTGTTCGGCGACTCCTCATATTGTCCTACTAATGCAGCTGCTGCACTAGATCGGGAGTCAGGAATATTCGCCAATTCGCGAAAGCCCCGAGCAGCAGCAGCATGAGCAGCAGCTACACTCGTAGTAGTACTACTGATCATGCCCGACCGCGCCACCAAACCCATGCGGTACTGTAACTCATGTTCTGGTTGTGTCGACTGTGGAACTTGAAAGAAGGCGGATGTGCGGCTTGCATCTCCATCTCCGCTAATTGTGACGTTGCTCCCCACGTCGTCCCTATAATTAACACCGAAGACAAAATACAGCCAGTACCACAATAATTTTCCTTTAAGCCCACACAAAACATCTGCAAACACATCAAGAGTTCATGACAACTTACGAGACATTAAAACTAGAAGCTGCTGCAGCAGCAGGCAAGATGAGGTTCATGAAGATCGACATGATTGCTTGCAGGGTCGATTCAGGAAGATCTCACTACAAGAAAATGGGGTTTTTTTTCTCACACAAAAAGACAATTAGTAGTCTCTCTAAGAGATTCTTCACCACAGTACATTATGTGGATGGATCGATGGATACCTGGATATCTGGCGGGCTGGTAGTACTAGCGAAGTATTAGACGACTGATGCAGCTCCATAAAATCTAGTTGAGGAGTAGCTGCTGCACTCATGGTTTGCTGATCATCACGCTCTGGGATTATATTCCATTGCATCAAGGAAGAAGAAGCTGCTGCAGCAGCAGCTTGTCCGCCAGCTGCTGCCATGGCTCCTGATCCTCCTCCCCCACCGCGTTGTTGCATGGCCATCAACTGCATGTTGCCCATAAACTCGTGCTGCATGTGTTGCAATTACAAGGAGAAAATTTAACGGACATGACGCACGACGTACTGGACTAGCATGACGTCTCATGTATAAACCTGCTCATCTGAGATCCGCTCTAAATTCTTAGGTACCTCAGGGAGATCTTCGAGTTTCATAGAACTAATTTCATGACGCAGAGACTGATAAGAAGGAAGCTGCTGGTGCAGAAGTTGATGAGACAAAAGCTGCAACAATTTGCTGGTAGGTACCTGTCTTTGGATGGCAGTACTGGTTGCTTGCAGATCATAAGCTGCATTGGTGACAGAATTCTGCACCACCAAAACCAATGCAGTTGGCAAGATTCCCATGAAAGATCCTACGGCATATGCATGGATTAATGCTCAGGAATAATATTGTAGCTGCTTGCAATGCAGTGCGACGGTGCAGACCTCAAATTTGCAGAAGAAGTAGAAGAAGAAGAAGATCAAAGTACACATATGATTTCTCTACTAGAGTGTAGATTCATATTCTTGTGAAGCAGTACCTTTCGTTGGCGCACTCTTTCAAGAGCTTGTTCTAATTCTGTCTCCATGGTTGCGAGCTGCTGGAGGGAAGTGACAGTTTGAATGAGTTGCTCATCTGCAAGAAGAAATCTGCAGGCAACAATGCGTAACATCATGAATCGGTCGCACCCACTGCCTTAATCCTTCAATCATTTGATCATGAATTTCCTACAATTTGTATGCTGGGCACCGGCTGCTGCTTTCAGGGCCTCGGACCAGCTTCTGCAACACTTGTTGATCAACTAGTACTACTACATCACAGCAGAGCTACAAGACAGCAACAAGAAGAATGCACATGGGATTGAATAAATTTACCTTGCTCGATGTTGCAGCACATCTTTCTCATGTGTCAGTTTCTTCACTTGTTCTTGCAACAGCCCAAGTTCATAACTCTTGCTGCAATGGTTCGCCAGATCGACACACTAGAACTTCATTAACACATTATAGAATCCTCGACCTAGCTACTTGCAGTGCACTAGCAGCAGCCTCGACTTGGAAGGAAATTGATTGCTTGTTAGTTAGTGGCTGCAAAGATCAGATCTTCGACAAGCTTGCAGCTAGCTAGCTGGAATCCAAAGACTAGTATGCAGTACAATTCTGCAGAAGTGAAGATTCTGAAAGCTTCAAAGCAGGTGTTCATGTTTTAATTTTGAACCTCGATTCCTGAGTTGCCGCAAGCTCATCGTGTTGGGTTAACCCCATATGATCATCCACCTTCTCTCCTCCTCCTGCATTAAGCTTCTTCAATGCCTTGTGCAAATACTGCAAAACACTTCCAAGCAACCAGCATCAGGTGCAGTCGAGCTTTAATATATATAGAGTCGACGTTGTGATCCAGAGGTGCAAAATAGCCGTGACGAGTAAGATCTGTGCCCGCAATATGATCTAGATGAAAGCAAGTCTAGTCCTTATAGTCATCGTGTGCAGTACAGCAAGCTGCTTACCAGCTCCAGATTCTGGCTATTTCTGTAGGTTGAAGTTGTCGAGAGGATCCAATCGATTCGCATGAAGAATCAAACACACCCACGAAGAAATTTTTTTGGATCAAGTCAAAAAATTGTTATGAAAACAGAGCAAGAATCTCACACATGGAATTCGTCACATTGCCGCTGCTGTTACAAGAACGGGATGAGAATCTTAGATTTTTGTCATGTTGGGTGGAAAAGAGTAGTAGAAGAAAGTGGCTGCAGGCGGGCGCACCTGCTGTTGTACTTGTTGCGGTCATGATGCATGTGGAAACTCGCAAAGCGAGTCAACATATCCTCAAAACTGCGCCCCCATATATATTATTCAGTATCACAGGTCAAGCTCTTATACTCATCAGCTGGTGCAGGCAGGCACGAAGAAGAAGAAGACTTGGAAGAACCTGACCAAGAGTAGCTAGAGAGGATGATGAATATGCAGGACAGGCCAGGATCCGCGAGCAGTTTATATATAGAAGTGCACACCTTTTGTTGCGTTCGTGAAGCGGCAAGTTCGCGAAACGAGCTATCACATCTTCAATACTAGTGATCATGGCCATCGATAGATCATCGTCCCCGGAAATTCACACACATGAATCCAAACACAAACACCATCAGTGTCTAAGTACTCGTGATGCGCGCAATCCGATCGCCTTCTTCTTCTTCTTCTGCATGTACCCATTGAACCGAAGTCGCTGATCTAAGAGAGCTCTAGCTCTGCCGCGAAGTTCTAGATTGTGTTTTGCAAAATCTCTGTAGCTACCCATGAAGAAGCCCTGATGCTAGTGCTACCTACTCTCGGACAAGAAGGTGCTGCTGCTGCAACTACCAAACAAAAGATTGAAGTTTTGGCGCAAATTATAACTGATATGAAGCTGCAGTTGCAGAGCATGAAACCTACCTGCAATTGCAATACTGCGTGAGTTTTCCAGAGGGCGAGAACATGATGAGGGCGACGTCGATGTCACACAACACTGACAACTCGTATGCCTTCTTCATCAGCCCATTGCGTCGCTTGGAGTATGTCACCTGTCTGTTGGTAGTATTCTCGATCTTCTTGATCTCCAACTTCACCCTTCCCATGATGGCAGGTAGCTGCAGCTTGCAGTCTGCAACAATCACTGCAAGCTCCGCCGCAATGAGCAACATGTTTTGAGTCACAATCGACAAATCCCGGGGCAGTGAGCTGGAGTAAAAAGCTAATGGTTTGAGCTGCGACATCGCTGACCATGACGAAGAACAACAGCAAGCCCGACATTCACATGATCCCGAGAGACATTCACATGATCCAGACAGCAAAAGCAGAAGAAGAAACACAACAACAACAACATCATCACAAGCTTCTTCTGTTGAACTTCTTCACATACATGTGCACCCAACAAGCTTCCGGGACATTCATTCTGTAGCTAGTTACCTTATTGTAATCCTTGTGGCTGCAGCTAGCGGACGTAATCACCTGTTGAAGCTGCTTCTTAGATCTCCCCGGCCTTCTCTCGGAACTGCTACAATCTCTAGCGTAATACAGATCCGGACAAACCAGCTAGTCCGGAGCCCCTGAATACATGATCACTACTACATGAGGGACGGAGTCCGCGATCACCTCTAGTGCAGCATCGACCCAATTGATCTAGTCAAGGATCTCTTGATTTCAATCTCTTACTCTGTCATACCCAGGTTGCGACTCGACGTCTGGACAACGGTACCACTTGGGCCTATGTTAGAAAAGACTCTATTGGCACTAGAGATCAAACAAGTCCCAGTCACGCTCACCCGGCGGCGTGCAGCTCTGCTTCCGTCATCCTTCGCATCCTTAGTAAAACCGCCGTCGAACTACTCGTAGTTCTTTCGTGCGTCCGGAGTGGCGGATCCTACCTACCCATCTATCCATCTATCGATGTCTCTACTCAGTTCGTTGACTTTCTGGTGCTAGATTCTCCGTCTTCGTTTGCAGTCGTTGTACTTGCAGGACTGGATATATATACATATATATTGCGTGAGTCATCACAGCAAACAAGAAATTAACAAAGTTGCAGCCGAGGGTACGTTTGCAGCTAGCTAGTCATCGATCGATCGATCCGGGAGCTGCACTAAAGAAATCAATGAATCAATGAATAAAGCTTCTCGACCACAATTTCCAAAGAAACAATCAAACAAACTGGTACAACAAGTTGAAGCGGCGGCAGCGGCGGTGGCGGCGGCGGCGGCAGGATAAGGCGCTAGCTCCAGCAATGATATCATAGCAATTTCTGCTGCAACGTCGTCGATGTCCTTTGGTAATTTGTTGGTATGCTGGGGTGAGGGTTGAAGTTGCAGCAAGAGCTTGAACAGGTTGCTAGCAGCAGCATCGGCGGGTGATCTTACAGCTTGCTGGCTTCGTTCTAATTACCACTAGCTAGCTTTTTCTGCTGCTGAGATGCAGCACGACCAGTGACTAGCAAGGATCTGCAACTCCATCTCTTCTACTAGTTCGACAAGCTAGAAACGTCGTCCATGTTCGTGGTCCCACGCCATCCTTCTCCTCCGCACCCCCGGCCACATCCAGAGCCCGCACTGGCAGCAGCAGCAAGCCGAGCAACGACAACAGCAGCAAAGGAAAGCAAAGCAAAGCAAGCAAGCGCGCACCCCACCACCGTCGTCACCACTGCAGTCATTGGTTAGCTTCCAGAACTCCGCTCGGAGGAAGGGAAGGGAAGGGAAGCGAAGGGAAGGGAGTGGACCCACCAGAGTTCGAATCCAAATTCTGCGCAAATTCCTGCTGCGTTTTTATAACGGCGTCTATATTTGGGGGTTCCTCTGGCTGGCTGGTTAATAATAAATCACCACAACAACAAAACACCATAAATAATCAAGCTATTTAGGGAATACTATTATGGCGCTTAATTTTTAGGGTTCATTAATTGCAGGAAAAAAACCTCCCACAAAGATGAATTTTTAATTTTAATTTTAATTTTTTGGGGTGGGGAAGGGGGCGGAGGGGAGGGGCGGGGTTTGTGTGTCTTTGGAGGAACCTTCCGGAGTGGACAAACTCGTGGGGCATTTCAAAAAACAAAACACTCACACCCATGTGCGTTTCGCTTTCGGAAATGCCTTCTGTCCTGCGCATTCGGTTTCATGAAATGTCTCTTGTCGTTTTCTTGTGATACTTGGGCGAGTATTATAGGAAACGTTACGGCATTATTTACAGAATGTAAAAATCAAATTGCCACGGGCATTACCAAAATCGGACTCACCTTGGCCCTATGCCGCTCATATGGCGTTCTCTTCCCATAATAATGCCCATGGCCTCAGGTGTTACCTTGCACATAAATCTCATAGAAGGGAATTATTAATTACATGGCCTTAAGGCTTATTATCTCGTATACATAGTTTAACATAATAATTGTTGCCATGTCAAGGGCCTTATAAATTAGAGTCACTTTAAACAAGAGTCCAAGAACAAGACAAATCAAATTGTGATTTAGCGTACATGGCATCATTTTTTAGGGAAAATGAATTGTTCTGGACCCAAGAAAACAACTTAAAGGACAGCCAATGGTTTTGAGAATCAAAGTGTAAGCTAGAGTCCAAGGTTGCTCATTTTTTAAAAAAAAATCCTTGTTCAAATTTTGTGAGAATGGGAGATACATCCATGGATGATTGAGACATTGTTAAAAGCACATCAACTCCTCCATTTTTAGATAAATTCTAGAGTTAACATGGTTGATTTTGTGCATTCTCTCAAGGTGGTTACTAGAAAAAAAAGAACATTCTCAATCTTTCCAAGTGCATGAAATGGAAGTGAAAACAGGAAATTAAAAAAATCATGAAAAAAAAGAAAAAAAGTAAAAAAATAATTTAACATAATCCTCTCACATTTCAATCACATTTTTGATATTGGACCTTTGAATTGAACCCCAAGCCTTTAGATGCACTCATTGTACCTTTTAAAAAAAATGTTTTTAAATATAAAGAAAGGTCCAACTGAAGGTTCAATTTGCTTCAAATTAATCCCTGAGTTTTTGGTCCCTGGGGCCCTTGTCTAAAATGGCCATTAATATAATCTTGTTTGTCAGAAACCTAATCACCTTTTTCATAAAAAAAAGGTGGGGCAAAATCTTTTATGTAAGAAGAATAGCTATAATATGCTCTTTAACCATTGTGTGAAGTAAGTGTGCAAGCTTGCCCTACTAGGCTTCAATGTTGCAGACTTATTTGACACAATGGTCAGTGTCTTGCCCATGCTCTAGTACATATGTTAACTCTTTGAAACATTAAACACAAACAATTACACCACTAATAAAAAAACTGTAAAACTAATGTGCCAAAACCAGTTTGTTAGTTACTTTGAGGAACAAAATCTTTGAGTAAAATAATCAGAAATGATGTGCAAAACTTAGAAACATTCCACGAAGTGCTTGTTGATTTACCTCTTTGTAACTTGCATGTAGTTTGCATGGAACTGCATGTCAATAACTAGTTCACTAAGGCAACTCTTAAAAACAATTTAAAAAGTGAGTCAATGATTTAAGTCCCATGATGATTGCGTCACAATTAAATTGGTCACAACAAAATTTCTTTAAATCTTATGAACAACCCCCTATGGTTGCAACATTTAATTGCTACTTTTTGGATGTTAAATCCTCAAAACAATTCAAGTCTCTCATTCTGACAATATGATTGACAATCTAAGCTTCTTTTCACCCCCTGTGCACAAGCTGTCTATTCTATAGACTCCATATATTAGTGTATATTTCTTACACTAGACTTAACCTTCTTGTATGTAGAAAAAAGGGTTGAAGACCACACCAAAATATCAACCATCCACACAAAAACAAAATGTGATCACTTTTTAGTGTTCAGAAGACTATAATAATTTGCAAAACTATGAAAAAGCTGAAACCTCGTTCACACTAATCTAAGTTCCAACAATGCCCTTAATAGCACAACCATAAAAAAAAAGTGACAACTAGGGGAAAAAAAAACTTGATCACTTTTTAATGCTAAAATAGTTAGGACCAGTCCCAAAACATGAAAAAGCTAAAACCTTATTCGCACTAAAAACGTGGAATTAGTTGTCAATAACTAGGTATCAAGTGGGTAGAATGTGAATGTCAATTCACAAAAATGTCAAATAATGTCACCTAGGATATCTAACACATATTTTGCTTGGGTGTTTTTTAAACGACCTTAAAGAAATATTGTATGTTTTTGGAAACTTTTTAAATTTTTTCAACTTTGTATATTTCTATACTCCATTTGAATGGTAATTTGAATGGTAACCGTGCATAGTCTGATAATGGTTTTTGAAGGGACAAGTTATTAAAGGATGGTGTTAATGGTTTTTGAATGGATTTCAACACCATCTAGAATGGTAATAATATCAAAAAATATTTCACCTTTATATATAGGTTAGAATTTGTTCAGAGGACATGTATTAAAAAGATGAATTGATTCAACAAATATTGAACCTGTATATTGAACTTGATAAAATTATATGAAAATTATATAAATGTTTTAATGTGTATTACTCAATTTCAATTTTGAGTCAATTATTACAAAAAAAAAAATTATTTCAAATTGATGATGATAATCATTGTTAAATGAAAGAGCTAAAAATATTTTGGATCAAAATAACCAATTTTTTTTTCTAGTTAATTCATCTTAAAATATAATACAATATCCATAGAATCTTGTAACGAGATAGTTTTTTTCCACAATTATAACAATTATTTTAAAAGGCTCAATGTAATGAAAAATCAAATCATAAGAATATAAACATTTCAAATGGGGAAATTTTGGATATGTGGCATTCATGTGTTGGTCTATTATCCCAAACTTTGTTTTTTCATAACTAGTTCACAACTATGTGTTAAATATTATTTTTTTGATTACATTTTGATTTTATATCATGTATATTATGCATTCATGCTTTTATTGTCTAATATTACTTTGATAAAATTTGATACATGTTGATTCTATCTTTTTATGTAGACATGCACGCTTCATCCAAATAAGTTATCTCTATTAATTAATGTCTTTTTAGAGTGCAAACACAATCAAAGGAACCAGTAAAGGTGGATATTGCTTAGAAACTAAACCTTTGTATCATTGAAACAATACAATAAAAACGCAAAAATTCAAAATGTCAATTTGTGATTTGAAATGGGTTTCATTATTTACATAGTTTCTACGATTAAAAATTTATGCAAATTCATGATGTTTCAAGAGTTCCTTTATAATATTCAAAGAAATCAAAACATTAAATTGGTTATAATTGTTTGTCAATTTGAAATGTCCCTCTAGTAGTTTAATAGATGTGCATCATTTGTTGTCAAAATTGAAAAGCATATTCATGTTGATGATTAAAAGAACAAAATGATTTGAAATTGATAAATTTTTTATTTATCACATGCATTAGCACAAATTTTGGTTCAAACATGCTTTCAACTTTCAAATTATAAAATTTGATTAGGTCTCTAAAAACCATTATTCATCATTATGTGGTGGAGATCATGGATAATGTTTATGGATGATACAATGTCAATATTTTTATGAAAAAGACATAAATTAGTTTCAATTCTCATTGTGTGTTTACTTCAACAAAAGGGTTTATGTGACAAGCTTCTTTCAAATAATGTAAAGTTCAAACTTCAATCTAACATACAACTTTGAGATGTGTATTTCATGTTGAAATATATTCATTTGTTATACGTAAAGAAGAATTAAATTTTGTATGCACATTCAATTTCATGTACTTGAAACTCATTGTTGAATACAAGTGAAAAATATTGCAAAAAGTTGGATGAAAAAACTCAAGTTTTCATTGTGAAATATGATTAAGCTCAATCTTGAGAAATTATTATATCTTTGGTGTCGCTAGGTATTTTAATCATGTTTGCACCTTCCAATTGGTTGCCATCACTTGCTGCTTGGTCTGTGCTTGCGCTTTTGCTTTAGACTTTGAACTTAAGACATTGCCTTCGTAGAACATTGTTCTTGTAGAACATTATTTCCCCCCAAAATTTGAATTTCACAGGCAAGATCCTACATGGTTTTACACATCATATCAAAGGTCATAATTTTTTTGTTTTGTTATTCTTTTTCTGTTCTTCATTAGTGTTGAGCACTAACCTACCAAAAAGAGGATTAACTTCATACCAAAGAACTTCATCTTATCCACAAACTATAACAATGTCCAAAATTATTGTAGTTTAAAGTTTGGGCTAACATCAGTCAAATATTACTAGAGAACCACGCAGATGCCACGTAGGACATTGAACATTTGGCACAACAACTTTCCTTTATGTTTTTTGTCAACTAGTTGTGCTTGTCGTCATCTCATAGCTCTATTATCAAGCATTGACCAATTGTAAGAGCTGCAAGAGTTCTGAATCAAATTGTTATTCACCATACAGACAAACTTTGACTTTTCTTTTTAGAGAACATATGTTCCCAACGTTCCTAACATCATTTAAGCACATATTTTCAATGGAAAGCAACTGTCCCTACAACAAGAAACAAGGTCTTATGTCAATGGCTTTCCATTAGGGTGTTGTGATTGCCACATCTGTCTTTTCTTTTTGGAGAACATGTGTTCCCATAGTTCTTAACATTATTTAAATACATATTTTCAATGCAGGCACGTGCAACTCTTGAATGGAAAGTGATTGTCCCTTCAATAAGAAAGAAGATCCTATGTCCATGGTTCTCCATTAAGGTGTTGTGATTGCAACATCTGTCTTTTCTTTTTTTGAGAACATGTGTTCCCAGAATTTCTAACATGATTTACATACGAACGCACGTGCAGCTCTTTAATGGAAAGCAACTGTCCCTGCAACAAAAAGCAAAGTTTTATGCCAATGGCTTTCTATTAGGGTGTTGTGATTGCGATATTTGTCTTTTCTTTTGAGAGAACATGTGTTCCCAAGGCTCATAACATAACTTAAATACATATTTTCAATGTACTTGTAGCTCTTCCATGAAAAGCAAATCTTCTCTACAACAAAAAAAACAAGGTCTTATGCCAGTGGCTTTGTATTGGGGTGTTGTGATTGCAATATCTGTCTTTTCTTTTGAGAGAACATGTGTTCCCAGGGCTCATAACATAACTTAAATACATATTTTCAATACACTTGCAGCTCTTCAATGGAAAGCAACTGTCTCTACAACAAAAAGTTAGGTCTTATGCCAGTGGCTTTGTTTTGGGGTGTTGTGATTGCGATATTTGTCTTTTTTTTGGAGAGAACATGTGTTCCCAGAGCTCCTAACATGATTTAAATACATATTTTCAGTGCACTGGCAGCTCTTCAATGACAAGCAACTGTCCCTCCAACAAGAAACAAGGTCTTATGTCAGTGGCTTTCCATTAGGGTGTTGTGATTGCAATATCTATCTTAGGGTGTTGTGATTGCAATATCTATCTTTTCTTTTTAGAGAACATGTGTTCCCAGGGCTCCTAACATGATTTAAATACATATTTTCAGTGCACTTGCAGCTCTTCAATGACAAGCAACTGTCCCTCCAACAAGAAACAAGGTCTTATGTCAGTGGCTTTCCATTAGGGTGTTGTGATTGCAATATCTGTCTTTTCTTTTGAGAGAACATATGTTCCCAGAGTTGCTAACAGGATTTAAATACATATTTTCAATCCACTTGCAGCTCTTTAATGGAAAGCGCCTGTCCCTGCAACAAAAAACAAGGTCCTATATCAACAGCTTTCCATCAGGTGCTCTGATTGCAGCGATCACAGCGCCCCAATTGAAAGAGACCCTAACACCTGCAAAGTTTGACGGAGCTGTGTTTAAACACTTAACTATTGCCAACGACAAACACACACCACACCAGTTATTGGGAAAGCATGTCACCAGAACACAAACAATTTCCACCTGTTTTTCGTGATCTCGGTGAAACTCTCCATGAAAATATCAGATGGAGCTTTTCCCTAGGTTCTTGTGTACAGAAGCTGGCAGGTGCATGCTTTATGCATTACATTGGCAGAGATTCCAGTCTTATTATTTAGAAGCTATGAACCACCATGATTGCAGAAGAGTCTCTGAAAAAGAAAAAACATTCCTTTCTTGGAACAAATATTTCATTCTCAAAGAACAAATCCAATCTATGTACTTACTAACTACCCACAGTTTATGCCCCTCCCCATTACTACTAATAATAGTACGTACTTACTTACTACTAGTTCTAGACACTACTACCGCTAGTAGGATTTCTGTTACGGTGAATAAAATTTCATCAACTAACTACTAGATATTGAGCACATGAAGGATAGAAAGACATCATGGGTCGACCATGTCTTTGCTTTTGTGCATGCTCTGTGGTGAGAACATATGTGTTTTGAGATAGGGTTAAAAATCATAAATTGTTTGCACAGCTGCTCGGCCTTCATTGACATATATGATAAAAATGTTCAAGTTGGCGGCATGTTGAGGACTCAGGTTTTATTTTTTTGGGGGTCAATTTTGTTGTGATGTATATATAGCTGAAGTGACGATCATCCATAAGATGATTTAGTCAGATTTGGCTACATACTAGATATGAAAGTAGGAAAAAGAAAACAAAGAATCCTTCAATATCCTTCAATATTCTTGCCGGCTTTGTTGATATAGATAATCTTTTGGTTCTTTGGTGAAATATCAAAAGTCATATTAAAAATATCTGCAAAAGGAAAGTGGACTCAGGGTGAAAAGTATTAGCAAATTTCCCCATTCAAGGGGTGATCTCATCTACTCTACCCTTGATCTCACCTTGAGATCACCCCCTTAATGCAGAATTTTTTTCTAATACGGTAAGGCCTAAAACTCTGTTTCCTTGCTTGTTTGGAGGTAAAATGAGTTTTTTTCTCGATTTGTGGTGGCACCCAACACTGGCTCAAATTCCAAACAAACCTAAACAACCCGACAACCACGGCACCGGTGGCACCATAAAGAAAAAAATAAAATTCCAAACTGTTGAAATTTATTTGGGGGGTGGAGAGTGGAGAGGTGAGGGTAGAAAACAAAAGTTTTTTCAATTGTAGAAAAGCCGTGACAAAAGCCAGCAGCCAGCCTTTCCAGCGAAGAATCACTATCTTCAACGTGCTAATTATTCAACAAATGGGAGACCTCGACAAAAAAAAGGCAGCCCTATGCCCGAACCAAAATCAGCCTAAAGAGCCTCCGGCTGATGGCTCAATGGTGTGTGGCCTCCCTATCTCAAAAAGGTTCCCGGTTCAAACCCATTGGTATGTATGTATGTATGTATGTCTGTATGTATGTGTGTGTGTACAGAGGTGAAAGTCTTGTGGGCCCTTTGCCAGTGAGCTTGACTTGAGGGTGCCAATGGCTTGTCAGGTGGGGTGGGTTGGGGTCGGGTCTTCTGCTGTTGTTGTGTTTCACCCCATAACAACAAAAGGCCAAAAAAAAAGGGGGAAAAAAAAATCAGCCTACAAAAGTTTGTTGTCCTCTTGCTTATGGAGACGGAAGCATAGCAGCCGGAGGTGGTGATTGCGTCGTTTGTGAGCTTCGATATAACCACGCGTTCCACATGCTTGACATTGGCGTCATCTTGTGGACCTTTCATTTGTATTCTCGTAAGTTTTTGCTATCTAACTAACCCCCCCACCC
>Ga0209208_10006202_pt1 | contig 16495 bp, 9 predicted proteins | sample S1TSphfallax_3_FD_187694 | JGI IMG/M metagenome (GOLD analysis project Ga0209208, IMG submission 187694) | Host-associated microbial communities from peat moss isolated from Minnesota, USA - S1T2_Fd - Sphagnum fallax MG (SPAdes) (version 2) | ecosystem: Host-associated > Plants > Peat moss >...
AACTTAAGGGGAAAAAAATCACCACACTTCAAAAGGAAGAAGGGGAGTGGAAAGGGGAGGAAAGGGAAGGGGAAAGGCTTCCATGGAAACCAAACTTTAAACTTTAAGATTAAAGAAAAAAAAAAAAGAAATGAAGGGAAATGAGGGACAAAAAGCAAAAAAAAGAACAAAAAAAAGGGGGGGGAAGAAAATAAAAACTAGGGACAAAGGAAAAACTAGGGGGGACTTGAAAAAACCAAGATACAAAATAAAAAGAGTAGAGGGAAAACCAAAATGACATAAAGCCAAATTGGGGATGAAAGCCAAAATTAAAACATAAATTGGGGTTGAACGAAAAAACTAAGGACCAAAAGAAAAGGTAACTTGGACACCATGCATTTAATTCAACTAATAGCAAGAGGACCAGTGTTGGTGGTTTTCATTTTTTGGTGAAAACCATTGGTTTCAGTTTAGGAAAAATAATTTAAAAATTAACCTAGATTTTTATTTTTTTTCATTTTAGAAAATTGGCTAGGGTTTCAAAAAATTTAAAATATATAAATCCACTCAATTATCATGAAAATGGTCCTTGCAACTATGAAAATTGTTGGTTTTCAAAGGCGATTTTTCACAATTAAACATAAAAATTTTGATTTTTAAAATTTTGATTTTCTAATTAAAAAACAAGAATAATCAAAATTTCACATTAGAGGTTTTTAATCTTGTCCTTCAATTATTTTCTTATGCATTTCCACAAACTTTTCAACAATTTCATTATTCTTTACTAAAACAACAAAATTAGATGAATAATTGGTTAGCAAACATTGTTCATCATACATGCCATTCCCATATTCTTGACAAGCAATGTTCTTTCTTTACAAATGTTGTAAATTTTCCTAAACCAATTATATAAATTATGCATAAAATCCAAGAAAGAAAGTCAATGTTGAATTGTTTTCAATTTCAAGACCAACGTAACCATCAACATGAATGACTTTGAAAATTTGTTATACATGTTAGTCACCAATAGAATAACCACCAATGACCATTAATAGAATAGCCATCAATAGCCACCAATAAAATAGCTACTAATTACCATTAATAAAATAGCCACCAATAACCATTAATAAAATAACCATTAATGGCCACTAATGGCCACTAATAAAATAACCATTAATAGCCATTAATAGACTTTCTACTAATAGCCATTAATAACCACTAATAGCTTCAATAAAAGAACAACCAATAGCCATATATTAGAATTATTTAGGATTATGAAAAATATTCTAGGGTGAAATAATTTATAATAAACAAAAATAACTTAAGGTGAAATAACTTATAATAACATATAATTTCTAATAATAACATAGAATTGCCAATAATAACATAAGGTGAAATAGCCTTTAATAGCCAAAAATAACTAATAATAGCCTCACATAATCGAAAATAACTTAAGATGAAATAACTTAGAATAGCCAAAAATAACTTATAATAGCTAGAAGTAACCTAAACTAAAATAATTTATAATAGCCAAAAAAACTTACAATAACCAAAAAAAACATAAGGTGAAACAAACTAAAATAGCTAAAAGTAATTCAGAATAACCAAAAATAGCATAGGGTGAAATAACCAAAAGTAATTAAGAATAACCATAAATAGTCATTAATAATGTACAGTGAAATAATTTAAATTAATGAAAAATATTCATATAATAATTGAAAGTAACTTAGCATAGGTAATATTATTATATTATCAAAAAAAAATTATTTATTAAATAATTTTGTTTTCAAAAAAATGGGCATTGAAATGTTATTGAATATTGACATTCAACTTTTTTTTTGTTCAAATGATTTTAAACTTTCAAAAGGAAATAAATGTAATTATGTACATTATTGAAATTTTAAAAAAAGTAAACTTGAATCATTTCAATTGAACAAAATTTCAATAAGATATGAATTTTCAAAGTTTATGTTTTTATAATGCTTAAAATGAAATATTTGATAAATATAATGTAATGTAACATATTATCATAACAAGTGAAGTGAGTTGATGGTAAAGGTGATTGCTTCCATTCCAAAGGTCAAGGGATCAAACCTAATGAATGGTGTTGTGTGGTCAACAATAGTATGTTGACCAAATATTTTCTTACCTAATTCTTAAAATAGTTATCTAGTTTGATTATGTGGCCTACTTACCTAAATTAGCTTTTGAACCTAGCTTAAATAGTGACACGTGTCAATAAATCATAGGTTTAAAAAATCATGAAATTATCAATAATATTATATATTAAGTAATTAAATTTTAATTGATTTCCATGTTGGTTAGTTAATTAATTAATAAGTGAATGGTTTGGTAAATTTGTAGAGTAACCTTGTTTCACTAGGTACAAGGTACTAGTGAAACAACTCATTGTCCATAACAACTGGTCCCCATTCACTAGGAGGTTAAATAATTTCACCAAGTAAAAATGTCCAAATTCACTCAAAATCTAGTGAAACCCAAAGTGAACTAGGACACATTTTGTAGTAGTGTTTATTCCACTCTGGAAATCACAAAACAAAATCATTGAATTTGAATTATTTTTCTATATTTTTCTATTGATTTTACAAAGCCTTATTCCATTTTTGAGTTATTAACTTCACCTCATATTATTTTTTTTATCTTGTAGTTTCTTTAATTTTGACACCCTATTTATTAAAACCCTCATCGGATTTTCTTCTATGTGCTTACTATCGATTACATGCGGGATGTATTCTATAGGCATTAAAAGATGTAACACATAAACAAGCTAGTATAATGTATACCTTGTAACTACCTTGTATGTTATTTTGTAAGAAAACAAGACTATGGGTAAATGTTCATCCCAACTTGTTTTATTCTCATGCATGTTCCCAATACCTTGTCATTAGATTCAGCCTAACCATTTCCTTATATAATAAATAATGGAATTGACATGTTTGAGTAAAAAATGATCTATCAAATGTTTAATAACATCATTTATAAAATCCAACCCCTAATATGTGACTATAGTTAATGGACACCCAAACTTAGTAATAATGCATTCATAGAAACTTTGTTATTACTATTGTAGTGTTTGTTTTTAATGTTTTGGCCTCCACCCATTTGGTTGCATAATCTATGGCCACCAATATGTATTTGTTCCATGTATACGTTCCTATTAGTTTAATTGGTCCCACAAAATCCAGGCCCCATTTCATGAATGGTTCCTCTTGAAAAGTTGTTACTAGTTTGGCCAAACTATATGTAGCCAACCCTCTAGTGTGCTAACATGCATCACACAATCTACAAAAATAAATGACATCTCTATACATTGTGGGCCACTAATACCTTGTGTCTAAAATCTTTTTATGTGTGATCTTAATTGCAAAGTAGCCTCCTATCGTTCCTTCATGGAACTCGTTCATCACCTTATGAGCTTCTATGGTTGATAGACACCTTTTCAATATGTTGTCATGTCCCATTCTATACAAAACATCATCTTTTCATTATAAAAGGTTAAGCCTTCTTGGCTAGTTGTTGTTTTTGCCCCGTTGACAAAATTCTTCCATTTATCTTATCTATAAAAACATTTTGACATCATTCAACCATTTTGGTTCTATGAAAAATAAACTAGCATATGTGGTCTATTATGGAACTTACGGGTTCAATGACGTCAGGCAATTTGGACAAAACATTTGTAATTACATGAGTCTTGTTTGGCTTATAATTTACATACTCTAGAAACAATAATAACCACCTAGCTATTTTCCTTGAAACATGTGGTTTGTTTACCAAGTAAACTAAGGCAATATGATCAACACAAACTTATTTCCCAATAGAAAATGCCTAAACTTATGCAATGCAAATTAAATTCTAACTAAAGCTTCTCTTTTTGTGGTATTATAATTATGTTCTACACTATTAAAAAGTTTGGAAGCATACACTAATGGTTGATCACTCTTACGTGTGATATTTTGTGCCAATAAAGCCCCCATAATCAACAATGATGCATCTGTGTGAAGATGGAAGTGCGCGTCCCACTTTAGTGGTATTAAAATTGATGTCTGAATATATTTTTGCTTTATAAGCTCTCAAGCTTTCTAACATTCCTTTGTCCATAGAATGTTTTTTGTTTTCCTTGTGAACTTCATAATTGGAGCCATGATTATTACAAAATTCTTGATGGAACATTTGTAAAATTATGTCATACCATTGAACACTTGAATTTTGTTATGAATTTTAAGGTATAGGCATGTTCATTATTGCTTGTATTTCCTTTGGATAGCTAATTTACCTTCCTTTGAAACAATAATCCAATAATTACTCCAAAGAATACCATAAAAATGCATTTCTCTAGGTTTAAACTAATGTTGTATTCCCTGCACTTTTGAAAGCATAATTTGAACTTTTGCAAATGAATCTCCATGTCACTATAAACTATAAAATCATCCAAAAACAATTTCATGAAATTATCCAAACATTCTTTGAATGTTTTTGTCATAGCTTTCTAAAAGGTCAAAGGTCCATTTTTTATTCTGAAAAACATTATTCGCTAGATGAATGCTCCCCAATCTATAACAAACACTATTTTATATCTGGCCCTCATAGTTATAAAATTTGATGATACCCAAAATATCCATCCATAAATGAATATGCCTCACACCTTGCCATTGTTTTAAATAACTCATATGTAAATGGTAGTGGGAAAGGGTCCTTTTTTGTTGCAGCATTCAACTTTCTCAAGTCTACATAGATTTAAGCTTCCCATTCTTTTTTGGTCTTATGACAATCAATGACAACCAGGTAGCTTTTTCCATAGGATGTATGAAACATGTTGCCAAAAATTTATCAATATCCTACTTGATTGTTGTTGCATAATTTGGATTCAATCTATACCTTACTTGATGTGTTGGTGGTATAGTTGTATCCAATTCGATTCAATGCTAAATCAATTCTAATGGATCGCTTTTCAAATCTTTGTACGTCTAAGCAAAGACATCCTTATAGTCCCTTAGCAAATTTTCCAACTAATGCACCTTTTTTAGTTGTAAATTTGAATTCACCTTCACCATTTAAAGTTTTGCTTGAGTCCCCAAATTCAAATTTGTTAACTATTGTTCTTCTATGAGTGTCCAACTTGCTATATACAATTATTGAGCCTTGACCTTGGTTAGAGTTTCATCAATTTGAACATTCCCTAGTTGGTGCTTATAGTTTATTTTAAGATATATTTTATCCTTTAAAATAACTATTGGCTCAAATCTATTTGCAGTTTCTCCCTCTATTGAAATGAATTTTGTATTATTCCTTTCTATATTATAATTTTATACTTTACTATCTATGTTGATAGATTTAGTGGTTTCTATAAATTTAAATGTTTTTGGTAAACAAATGGTGCCTATGGAAAACAATTATGGTTTTGTAGCAAATATGATATCCTCCTTTTCATCGATGATACCATTATGATAGTCATAACATAACAACATTTTCGGTCATTTCTCCTTTGCTCCCAAGTGCTTAATCATTACTATAGTTCTCCATACCATTCCCTTGAATTGTCATTATGTTGTTCCCCCAACATGGATTACTTTGGCATCCCTCAACCATGGTCTCCCTAGTAGTGTGGAATAACTAGTGCCTATCACACTATTTTGTAAACATTATGACATAGGGTATGTCATGAACATATATTTTCAAGTCACAAATCAGTCCCATTAGCTTTGTGGTGGTTCGATTCACCATCCTCAAATTATATGGTGTCGGTTTAGGCTTTTGTAACCCAAATTTCAATATCAATTGTTCTATAATTATATTAACCCCAAACCTTTCATCTAGCAAAACATCATCTACAATGTTTTTTCCAATTTGTACATGAATAATCGCCATATGGTTATCAATAACTACTGTCGTTGTTGTTACTTTTGGTGCTACAAATGGTACTATTTTGTTTGTCATTGTTTTAGTTAAAATCTATGGTTTATTTGGTTTCATTTTATGGCATATATATTTCTTCAACTTAGGAGCCATTTCCAACATCTATCTAATAATATCCTAAAATATCTCTTCTATCATATTAATTTACTTTGGGAAAATACAAATTCTTGAGGTTTCCAAGGTTCTATAGAAGGTGTAGTATCAGGCATACCTGGCCACATTATGTTCCATATCTCTATTAATGTAGAAGATCCTTTGTTAGTTTTTGTGCTTTCTGCAACCAATGAATTGTCTCTACCATTGTCTTTTTCAATTTCTCCTCCTTCTCCCAATTTGTAGTACTTTTATTCTTCCTTAATTTTCTCTCCTGAAACACCTAGTCTTTTATGATTTTACTTTTTGTACAACAACATTGACGTCTATTACATTCACATTTGCAATGAATCTTGACTTCAACTATCGTTTTCCCTTTTATGCTTGATGCATTTTTCCCTTGGAACATCTTTTGCATCTTTGCAAACTAATTGGGATGGTCAGTCATCTTATGCTCATTTGGACCACAGATGTGGTAGGCATATAAGTTATTATTTTGATTCTTATGAGGTTGATTAGTAGCTATGTTGTTGTTATAATGGGTTCTTCTTTCTTCTTGACTTTATACATTTCCACATTGTGGTTGTCTTGTCCATAGTTTTTGCAATGTTTGCTAGTCTTTCCTGGTTCTTTCTATGGTTATGTTGTTACTACAAATTTAGAAATTTGTGGTATTGATAGTGCATTTTGAGCTTCTGAAGGTGTCACTCCTTCTTCACATAGTAGAGCTGCCTCCTTATGCAACTATAATGTGGTCCGTTTCATTCCTATAGTTGCAATCCTTAGATAGGACTATAATCTTACCCAAAACACAATGGTCAAAAAATTGTTTATGGTTGGTGTTAATAATCCATGAGCCAATTTTTGTATGTGCTCATAATACACCTTGATTCATTCAATTTTTTCCTATTTTATATTTTTAAGCTCCATGTAAATTTGTTCGTCCTTTTGAGTTTTTTGATGATGTTTACAAAATGCTTGAATTACTTTTTAAAAATTATAGTTGAAAAATTCTAACATGTGATTATGACACCAATTTGATGTTGTCTTTTTTAATGTATAGCTAAATGTATTAATGATGTACTCTTTTAAGGTTTCTCCATTCGTTTTGACAATTGATTGAAACACTTTCACATGCACATCTAAATATGCATCTTTGTTGTAATCTTGATATTTTTGAGCTTATAGATATGGTTTGACTACTAAACCCTTGCTTTAGTATTCACCATTGATCCAATTTTTTATCGTTCACAATTTAATGGAATGAGTGATGGCCATCCCACAAATATGTTGCTTGAGTCGTCATGATTAGCGTTGTGTAAACCATTTGAATTTTTGAAATGGGTATTATTACCCAACTTGGATCTTCATAAATTTGGTCTACTCTTCTTTCAAATTAAGTATTCATTGGTGCTTGGTATGTAATTTGACCATACACTAACTAATCACTACTTTGTTGAATCTACTCCATTCAATAGGTAACAACTTATTATAATGCATTGCTGGTAAATATAAAACTTCATTCATTATTAGTCCTAGAGTTGGAATGGAATTCAACGTTTGACAATTTGTGTTAGGGCTATAGTTCATTCTTAATTTGTCATACAAGGCTCATGTTTGTGACACCGTAGGCTTAAAATCAACTTTAACTATTTCCTTGATGTAAAACTTTGACAACATGAAATCAAATGGGATATTTGTTATTGAATGTGCAAATGTAAAATACAATAGGCATATGTTAAATAAACTATTGAATTGAATTTTCACATATGCCTTTGAATTGGAGATTGAATGGTATGGATTTAGATGTATGTGTGTCCAAAGGAATACAAATATATTTCAAATTTATCATGACCAAATGATGATGATCCTAGAATTCTAAGTTATCACAAAATTACCTTGAACATTTGTGGATGTGTTAATGATTTCACATCCTTTCATACATTCCTTGAACTTCATTTGCACTTCAACTTCCTCATATCCCATAAGAAGTGGTAGAATATTTTTCCATTGTGGCAAGATATTCTATGGCTTAATAAAATATTTTGACAGATGTCAAAGAATATATCAAGAATAATTCATCCATGTGGATGGAATATTCCAAAAATAGATTGAAAATATTTTATTTTTTCACAATCTCTCATGTTCATCCACTCACTATGAATGTTGGTAGCTCTTGAAGAACTTAAAGGTGATGACTTGTGTGTGATTATATGAAGACCATGGCAATAAATAGGATTCAAAAGTGTTTCAAGAACTTTTTGTAATTAAATTGAATATCATGATTGCTATGCTTCATGATAAACACCTAATTTGGAAAAAACTACTTTGCACAACTAATGGTTATCATTTAATGTAACATTTCATCTTTCCATTCATAGATTATTCATCTTATATAAAATTGCCCAACAACCTCATAATAATCCTCATGCCAATTATAACATTTTGCCATGCACATACACACCACAAGTATCCACAAACAACATTGTTTATTCTTATTCCACATACACCACAAAAAACATCTTCTAAAGAAGAGAGAGAAAGCTTCTTGCTTCCCCTTAAGTATTATATTCACCTTCAAACTCTACTTCCTTCATAAGTGGGAATTTCTTTAGATATCCTATCCAACTTTATAAGTTAATAAAAGATCTCCCCCATTAACATGAACGTAAACACTTTAAAACCTATTGAAACAATAATAATAAACCTCACAAAACATGCATATATATGGTCTAACATAAAACATAATTTTGAGTGAAACCATGTCGTTGGTTACACACACTTCTTACATCAATTACCCATTTAATGCTTGTAAAATTGAAGTGGCAGACGAGGCTTTGCAACGACAATTAAAGGATCAGCTTTTTCACAAAATCCTCTGTAAAACTCCTTCATGTTTAAGTCCTCTGGCTTAACGCCAACTTGTGGAGACCAATCAAATGCTTGAAGAAGTGTTGTAAGGCCATAATGCATCATGAGTTGGCCAAGTTCTAAACCAGGGCATCGTCGACGACCAGATCCAAATGGTAATAGGTTGTAATTTGACCCTGTAAGACTAATGTTGGTATTGAAAAATCGATCAGGTATGAACTCTAAAGGCTTGTTCCATACTTTAGGATCACGACCAATAGCCCATATATTCACTACCACAGTTGTGTTTGCAGGAATTTGGTACTGTAAAATTTGAGCATCTTTAACATTAACGTGACCTAGTGTCATAGGACCAGGTGGGTGTAAGCGAAAGGTTTCTTGGATAATGGCGTGCAAGTAAGGCAAATTGGGAAGATCTGATTCATGCACTCGCCTATTCCTACCCACAACTCTATCAAGTTCTTCTTGCGCCCTCTTCATAATTTCAGGATGATGGATGACTTCAGCTAAAGCCCACTCCAAACCGATTGCAATTGTATCCGCTCCACCAAACATATCCTATAATTACAAACCAACCAACATTTCATGAGCCAAGAAAAATTTACACCACACAATGTTGAAAAAATATGTAAAATGTAAAATGTAACTTCCATGCATTTTGCTAAAACAAAAAAAGTTTTGGGTATGGACGTACCACGATAAGGGATTTTATTGTTGTGTCATCAAGTTTCTCATCAAGACTTAACAAAATCTCAACAAAGTCTTTTACGTTGGAATTAACAACCATTTTGTTTCCCTTTTTATATTCTTTCAAAATGCTTGCAACTTGATTTTCCATCTTATCAAAAGCATGCTTCATTTGTTTTTCAACACCTTGCAAATCAAATGGCCTCAACAAAGGTATTAGATCACTCAAGTTAAATGTTGACATTAATTGTATCAATTTTTCCACAGATTTAAAAAAATCATCAAAATTAGTCCCAATAAACTCTTTTGATGTTTCACAACGTGTGCCGAATAACATTCGACAAAGGTTATTGGTAGTTAATTCATGACAAATTTGCCTCACGTTCACAAGTTTCCCTCCTTCGCTGTGTTTAGCGATGCTTTCCACCATGCATCCCAAGTCTTCTTGACGCAGAGGTTCAAAACTATTGATCCTTGCTCCTGATAGGAGTTGTGTAGCAGCGATCTTGCGAAGTAGGCGCCAATGGTCTCCATAATGGGAGAAGGTAATGGTAGACCAATTTAAACCTAAATATTTGCCAGCTATTACTATAGGCCTAGATGCAAATTCTGCATCATGGACCTTCAACACCTCCATGGCCATTTCACCATTTGAAATTATGAGGTGATGCACGGATCCCAAACGCATGTACATGATTGGTCCGTATTTCTTTGCAAGATTTGCAAAGGCAACATGTGGGGACTTGCTCAGGGAAAACAAGGCTCCAACAATGGGCCAATTGCGTGGTCCTGGGGGTCGAGATGTCTTCAAGTTGGGAATCAGCCATGTGAGGTACAATATCAAGCTCCCAACCCCCACAACAAGCAACCAAAAACTAATGACCTGAAACTCCATGTTTGAGCTCAAAGCAGTGTGGAAGAGAACACCCTGCAACTTGTTTCACAGCGATGAGTTATGAGAAAAAGCCTTTACCTATGATTTCATTTAAATACATGTGAAGCCAACAAATGGCATGAAGTTAGGTGTGGTGTGATTCAACTAGGATTGGACATTCAAAACTTGATTGGACCACCTGTTACTATTGAAATGTCTAAGATAAGCCACTTGACACGCAAATGGCACACCTAAAGAAAAAATATATTTTCCTCCACAGACTGTTTTCAAAACTAAACTATTCAGGCGATTACTTTTCCATATTTTTGTCACTGTACTACGGTATGCTTTGATGTCTGCATGATGCAAAAGGTGTGACTTGGGTGCTTTTGACTTTTGCATGGCGCAAAGAGTGGTAAATCACCCAATACTACGCATTAGTCTATTGGTTTTTCCCTTCACTTAGGGAGAGAGACTTTCCAACGGCATGTAGTTGGTTTGGTCCCTTGTTCCCCGTAGAGCACGTGGTGGCGTGACCTGTAGCAAAGGATGTATAATAAGATAGCTAGCCTTTTTTGGAAGACTTAAGTCAAGGAAGTGAACATGAGCAAAATAGGTAAGGTGTTCTTTGCAGAGGGTATTAGCCCAGGCCAAAAATGGTGATGAAATCTTTTGGGAAGAGAAATTTCATGCAGCCGATGGGAAGCCCCAAGCACCTTCTATTGTGGGGAGCCTCCATAGTTTCATTTTTGTTGAGTTGCAAAAAAAGAAAATTGAACGTCTAAGGCACTTTATCTAAGCAATAGGAGAGTGTTTAGATGATTCACTGAAGACTCGTGTTGGACTGTTGTTTGATTATTTTACCAACAGTAAGTTCTGAGTTTTTAAAATTTTGGGACTCCAACAACCTTTCAGTTCCGGGGTTTTTCCCAATACAAAATTCCATAGATTCTCACAGCCTTTGCCTCGGTTCTTTGATATTTTCAGAAGCCAAAGGACCTTCACTTTTGGGGGTTTGGAGAACTTCAAAGAACTGATGGCTCTCAAGAAAGAACTGGCCAAAACTGGCCATTAGGTAGTAGCCTATGTTCTTTAACTTCTTAAAACTTGGTCTAAGGTCAAAAAATGGCCATTAGGTAGTAGCCTATGTTCTTTCACTTCTTAAAACTTGGTCTAAGGTCAAAAACTGGCCCTGTGATATTTTAGAAGAACCGGTTCCTTTGATTTGGAGAACCATGCGTCCGGTGTATTCAAATATACCCAACGACTTACCCACCCTTTTCAGGTTCCAAATAGTGAGAACTGAACAGTGTTGGGTTGAGAATTTGCAAAGAACTGAACCCGGCCAGTTTTTTGAAAATAAAAAGTCAAATACATGGAATCAATTGGTGATTATTTAAAAATCAAAGAAGCACCCAACACTTTTTATATTACATTATTACAGTAGATGGTACTAGTACTGGTATTAGAGTTTTAAAAAAGAGCTTTCATAGCTTGGTCCTGGTATTAGAGTGCAAGTCTGATTTTTGGCTGGTATGTGACCAGTATATATGTATATACCTCATATTGAAACCAATATAGCCTTGATATTAAACTGATATTACCTCAAGTCCCCACCAGGCAAGTACTGGTACGAGGCTGGTATTGCCTTGAGTACTAGTTTGGTTGGTTCTTTGATACAAACACTATTCTATATATCAAGGTTCAAACTTGGCACCTGCCCAACACTGGTTTGAACCAGTGTAGTGTGGATATATCTTTTACCCACATATAACCATTGGGTATAGATAGTATATATTATTTGATTTCTTTTTTCAAATCAATATACCCACATGGTGCACATGCCTAGGTGTGTGTAAATTTGCAAAATTACATTCTATACATACCAAAGAGAGGATATGTGTCAAATATCTGGGTAAGGAGGATTAAGGTAATTAGGCTGTGTAACATATATCAAAAGATGATTTTTGGACCAATTTTGCTGATCTGCCAGTGTTTCCAATTTCACCAATTTTTTGGAATGTGAGGTGAACAAACCATTGAGCATGACGATCAATTCTAAATGCAAAAAATGAATGTCCAATTCACAAAAGCTCCTAGTTGCAACCTTCTATATGTGTGTATGTCTAGCATTAGGTAGTTGAGCTCCATGTTTCGTTAAACAAATCAAAATATTTTAAATTGTTTGTGCATATTTGTAGGATAAATCACACACTTCAATTTTTGCATTTTAACATGAGATTTGTGCATGATCCCTTTGAATTAATTTTTGAAAAATTGTCTCAAAATGTGAATATTTTCTTCATTTTCATTACATTAAAAAAACACATATTCATTGTTTACCCCAAATTGGGGCATATAACAAGGGGTACCTAGGCTACCCATGTACTCAAAACCACAATTTTTGCATGCCCAAACTTATCTCAATGGAAAAATCGCAATGTTAATTTACCCTTACTCCATGGGCAAACCCATTGAAAAAACAATTATACCTCTTCTTAAGGATACATCAAAAACAATATACCCACACAACACTAGTTTGAAACTATATAAATATGTAGATGATATAATGATCTTCAAAAGGGTCAATAAAAGGAAATGATTGCATTCATTCGACTCAATGAGTCTGTTACCATGATTGGCCCAGATGGTAACATTCAAATGAGCCCTCATTTCATACTAGAAATTTTTTCATGTTCATAGGTGAGGTTCACGAATGGGAGATAATTAAACACTCTATGTTAGGTGAAACCATAGTAGAGGTCCCCCAACAGGGGGTTTTGGTGGAGATGACACAAGGTTAGAATCATGACAGCCAAAATCTGGCGCCCAATCAATGAAAACATGGGAGGTTGTAGTAGAAGTCAAAACCCAGTTGTGGAAACTTGTTGTGCAAGATCCTTCGTTGTTGTCATCATGCTGTTGTGGTTGAGGTACTTACTATGTACAGTCCCCACTGGGGGAGGGGAACTTAGAGCCAGCATGACAAATTTGAACACCTGATCTCATGCATTATGCATACAAAACAAATGCTCTGCCACATCACGTGACGTCAATTTACACAAGACTTTGAAATTTTCGGAGCTGCAACATGCATTCCAACAACTGCAATGCTTTTGCTTGAAATATTACTTAAGAACGAGCCAGGAAGAATAGTAGCACATTGCACATAGCTCTCTCCATACCTGTGTCAGCAATGTTGTAAAAGTTTTGTTCTAAAGGACTCATTTGGCATAAGTTGTCAACCTTATTTGTTCATGAAAATTTGGTTCTGTTCTGTGGAAGGTTAGCTTTTCAAAGACCTGGAACAGGAGTTGTACTTTAGATTCTTTCTCTCATGAACTTGGTACCATTGGTATATGGCCTGTTTGTCAACTTATTGTGATGATAAGTTCATCACCTGCTTGCACATATTCTTCTAGATGGTCCTGGACCCTGGTACCTACACCAACTACCAGCTGGAATGTGAGCAAGGACCATAGAAGATTGTGGTACTCAATTAAATTTGGAGGAGATCAGACTATCAATATTGTTGAGGAGGGCTTCATGCAGATGGAGTATATATAAATATATATAATATATATTTATATATTTATATTTATCTAACAACCCATCAAATTGATTTTGTGTGGGGCAATGTGAATTTTAGGATGTGGTGGACTGTGGCAAATCCTGGGTGTATGGGTTTAAACCCTAAACCCTAACAACATGTGCTTGAGGATTAACTGTAGTATGCTTATAAGCAGGGAATTATGAGGCATAATGATCAATGTAGGTTTGCACGGCAGGGCCTCCCAATAGTATGATGGGAATATGAAACATAATTTCCAACCATGCCCACTCACCCTGTGCAGGGGCATTTCATGAAACAGAATGCCTGCTTGCAAGGTTGTTATGTATTTCGCATCTTACAGACCATTGAACCCACTGGGATAACCTCTTGTTGAAGTGATGAAGTACAAGGGGCTAATGTGCTTGGCCACTAAGTTCTTACAATTGTTGTAAATAAATCCCAACAGGTAATGTAGAACCTGGCGGTTTTTTTTTCAAAATATTAATTTGGAAATGAAATTTTATTTTCATATTTTGGCAATCAGAAAACCCTCAAAACCACTTTTTTCACATTTTGAAAAAAAAATTACAAACGAGTTTGCAAATTTTGGCCACCAAAAAAATGCTAATCACGTTACACTGGAAAGAGACCACACTTTTGGTCCTTTGACTACTTGAAGTGGGCATCAGCTATGCAACTAATCAGATCTCTGCAGTTTGGAGTTGGGTTAGATGACTTGGCTTTGTGCACAAACAAAACTTGAGGGCTCAAGTCTGGTTTTTATTCACCAATTGATATGGTCACACCCATACTAAAGAGAGGTTTTGTTGCAGTAGGTAATGTCTGGACCATCTCCAAGTGGGGCAATTGAAATCACAACCATTTGTGAAGGGACTTTAATGTCAAATTAAGTGGGTGTTGGTTGTTTTGGGAGTACGATTAGGGTTGATGCCCAAGTTCTAAGTTAATTTTATTTTAGATTTGATTTTGTTATGTCCCTTAATTGGCAAAAACTGATCACATGAAGAAACATTAATAAAGCAATCTATGTATCAATTTAATTTTCAAGACCACATTTGTTTAACAATATTAGTTCCTACACAACTTTGAAAAATTATCACAACATATTTTTAATTTACTTTGAAAGCAAATAAGAAATCTTATTGCCAAAGAAGAAAAGATGCAATTAACAAGCTTAAGTTTTAATTTTTTTTAAATATTGTTATTTTTTCATTTAAAAAAGTTTTTTAGTGAATTTTGTGGGTTGAAATTCATGTTCGACAACAAACAATTAATTAAGTGCAAGCTTGTTGAAGAAGCTTTTAATGGTGATGTTAATGAGGAAAATTTAAGATGAGGAATAGAAGTTCAGGAATATTTATGTTTTGGAGAAGGAAGAAAGTAATAAACAAGGTTGAAATTTGGGCATGATGTAGCCCTTTTTGACAATGTACCAAATGGAGGGACTAGAGTAAGAAGACATGGAGGTAGCAAGCAAAGAGATAGTGATCAAATGGTAGAGTGGAGATGATCATAAAATAATGTGTTTTGTCTAAATTGTAAAGTAACTTTTTACTTGTGGGTTGTCAATTTGAATGTTGTAATCCAATTTTGAGCTTGGGTGTTAATCAAAGGTTTGAGTCTCAAACTCAATGTGTGTTTTTCACTTTTAATTTCACAACACAACACCTTGATGTTTTGGGGTACTTAGGTCTTTGATTTGAGTATATTGTGGTTTGTATGATGGTCTGTTGAATGACTGAGGTCAATTGGATGGTGATGGGTTCTTGATGTTTTGCACCTTGGCATTAGGATGTTGTGAATACCAAAATGTCAAATGAATGTGTAGGGCAAGGTGATCAAGAAAGTTATTCACCTTTTCATCAAGATTTCTATACAAGGTTCAAGTAGGTAACCAAAAATGTAGAAGGATGTTTTTTATATAATTACATTCATATTTAGCAATGTAGCTAGATCTAGCTAAACCTTCCTATGGATGATCAAGTCTTTGGCTACATCACAAAATTGACAAAAAAAACATTGGGATTCCGTATTATGCACATAAACAAAGAGACTGTTTGTTTGTTGCACAACCAATTTCTTCTTTTTGCATGTGTCCACCTGCCTACTAGAGTCTGTTGCAAAAACCCAAAGGTTCCCATTGCCAAATTTCTTTTAAAGCCCATATTGTTGCCTATAGATCAAATCATCGTGGTTACCATTGATTTCCTTCTACTTCTCAAGATCATAATTCTTTCAAACTTCATTAATTTCTTTGGTACTATTTGGGAAGCTCCATTCGTATTAGCTTGTCATCCTCCTTTTGAGATTCATGGACATGATCATCATCAGAAGTGGAGCTACACATTTCTTCATCGAAATGATCATATGGGGAAAATAATTACAATGTGATGGGGACAAAAACCTTCCGCCAAAATTTGATGGATTGTTACAAGACGCACAAAACTTTATGGGAAATCATGTATTTAGTCATTAAATGCAAG
>Ga0209208_10006203_pt1 | contig 16494 bp, 18 predicted proteins | sample S1TSphfallax_3_FD_187694 | JGI IMG/M metagenome (GOLD analysis project Ga0209208, IMG submission 187694) | Host-associated microbial communities from peat moss isolated from Minnesota, USA - S1T2_Fd - Sphagnum fallax MG (SPAdes) (version 2) | ecosystem: Host-associated > Plants > Peat moss >...
AAAAAAAAAAAAAAAAACTCACACAGGCAGGCGATTCTGCGATGGTTCTAGTGATCCGCGCCCACTAATTGCAACCCTCACAAAATTGGTGGAAAATAAAAACGGAGACGAAGATCCGCCTGAAAGCCACAAACCAAAATACAAGTACTTCACAAATTGACGACAAGAGAAAGAGGACGCGAATCCTCGTTCCCAGAAGGATCCCATTGGGCTGGGGGGAGGGGGGGAGGGGGTTTCACACGATGTAATAGCCTTTTTTTGTTGTCTATATATAGCCAAAAAGCTATGTTAAAATTTTTTAAAGTGGTATACTCTCAAGTGCTTTTTGAGATTGAATTCCAGTAGCCATAATTCGACCAGAATTGAAGAGAGATATCCATAATTGTAGACATTGTTCAAGTAATTAGCCAGAAACATTCATCTTTTAGCCAAATGTGGCTAAATCTTCGCCAGTTTGGCTATCTCACAAAATTTGACAAAAGAAATATTGCGATGTAGGCTAGGTGGGTGTCCACCGGTTCTGGGTATTTACCGCACGCCATCGCGAGATTTGCAGAATCCAATCCGTTTTCTCTAGAAGCTGCTCCCGGTTGTTCTGTGCATGTGGGTCTTCGGCAAATTAACTTTTTCCAAAAACAAAAGAAACTATATATAATTTTTTAAAAAAGTAACCCGGGAAAAAAGCAGAAAAAGTGATTCTGAAACTTATTGGCAAGTTGTGCGGTGGGGTGGGAGAGGAAAGACAGGAAAGGGAGTGTGGTTTGCAAATCAAGTAGACCAGCATTTTGTTACCCTCAAATTTGGTTGTACTAGTAGGTACTTTCTTTGTCAAATATGTCGACTTTCTTTTTTCTTTTCTTTTTGGGTTGAGTCTGCCCATAGGAATGAGATTACACATCGGCCTAGGATCTTGAGGGATCGAATCACAATATGGCAAGGCTAGGCAGAGCCAGATAGGGGCAAGGCACAACAAGCAAGGCAAGCAAATGGGGCGTTTGAACAATTGCACACACACACACACATGAGGAGTGATGAATTTGCAATTGGGGTTCATTTGTTATTCCCACCCATTCCTAGGGTTTTCATGAATTTGCTTCCATATGTCCCTTTCCAATTTTTTTGCTTTGTTTACAAGTACTTTTTTTTTAGGGCAATAATTTTAGAATTTAAGGGGGGATTGAGGGGGGTTTTTTGAGTTGGGGTTTTCAAGATTGAAGTTTAACATTCTAGTTTTAAACAAAATATGTTAGGTTGTGGATAGGCATGGTAGATTCTATGGGTTCTCTATCCCAAAAACATCATCAGGAATCTTAGCCTTCCTAACAAGCACCCAATGGAGAGATAGAAATCAGTTTTACTATTATGCACAATTGTGCTCCAACTTCTATCCAACTACCCATCATTCCCATCCCTTCTAGTCTACTTCGACTAATCCCCTCATTTTTTCTTGGTTTGTGATCTTTTTTTCGCTTCATTCGCCACACCCACTAAGAATTTTTCTAGTATCCATCATACGGTCCTCTTTTCCACAACCCCACTTTCCTTGTCCCTTTTACAATTGTCTATTCAATGTGGGGGGGAATAACATGGCACCAACTTTCATCCACTGCTCATAAATAGTCATTTGTTTCAGAGGTAGTGTTGCCTCCAACTTACCATGTGTCCCTCTTCATCGTGAACATGGATTGCATCCATAGACATCATTGATGTTTTCCATTTAGGTTTACCTCATCCTTGTTCACACCATCATATTCCATATGTTTTTCGAATTAATGTTCAACGGGCTTTACATATCCCTTTATCGTAATTAACATTTGATCCTTCTGATATTGTAACTTGGCATGTTTTTTTGTTATTTGTTTCTTGGTGTTTATCCTTTCTTCCACAAGGTGGTGAAAAAGGCCACCAAGAGTCTCGTACTTGCTTACGTCAATACATGGGTGGCGACTATGACACATTATAAGAGGAACACACTCGTTCTAGCTTCTCACATATGTTTAAAGTTGACTCCAAATCTTACCCCACCTCCATCAAAACGATTATGCCCACACAAGCTCTTGCTCATGTAAGGGAATACGCTCAAACAATACGTGCACTAGTTTCGAACGCACTTACAACCCCATTTGATGAGACCATGAAAATCCTTTGCCTTTTCCATCCACTCGCTAAAGTTGATCTCCCCCTTTTCATCGATGATTTCGATCCTAATACATAAGTTGCTTTAAATCAAAAACCATTTATTTCTACCTTGGCTCATTCACCACATTTTTTTTCTTATGGCCCTTCAAATATGGTGTATGAACTTTTACAAGACTATTTGTCCCATATGATTTTGCAAAAGACTTCAACCTTTTTTTCAAGGTATGTGGGCACATTGTTTAAGGTCATCTTCCACCATTAATATCATGTTTGTTCTTTGCATTTCAATTCCTAACATTGGAACATATGTCTCATCATGATTACTGAGGTGACCTATTGCCTAGTTGCCCACACACCAACTATTTGGTTTAGGGATATTTTTGCTAAGCATTTAAATCTTCATTAGTTCAGTGTAATGATTTGTGGCGAATGTGAAACAGTGGTTCATGGCGTTCAAATGATGTTAAATTTACACTCAAATTAGGTGGTGCTACAATGGATATATGTAACACCTTTAATTCGATGTCACAATCAACCTTTTTTTTGGTATTGAGATTTTCACTTAGTTGTCTAGATCAACTTTTCCCATTTGTTCAACGATTCTCTGCACACCCATCCCCATTATATTTTTTTTACGTTTCCTGACATGAGGATCCCATAATCATTTCATTCGAGTTAGGTACACAATAAGGGGACCCACTAAGAGGAACATTATTTGCTTTAATTCACATTCACATTTTTCACCCTACAACAACAACCCACCTTACTTTTGTTTTCCCTTCATTGGCGAATGATGTGTATATAATAAGTCCAACATCAAATGTGATTCTTTTTTTTTTACGATTGTAGGAAGAGATTTAAACATCAAATCTTTTAGTGTAATTGTCAAAATGTGTAGCTTGGTTTCCATTGGACCATTATATATCACTTCCTCCCAACTTTTTTATTCCTGATTCAGGTCTTCATATTTTGGGTGCATCGATGGGATCTAGATCATTTGTTCATTCATTTGCACCTAAAACTAATGTTGAAAAAACTTAAGGAAATGAAAGGTCTTACTTCTATTTATACCCCTTTAGGGACCTAGTTTAAGGAAGTGTCCAAGAAAGCTTATATGTGTGCATCAAATAAATAAGGTTCTTAAAAATCATAGTTTAAACCAAGGGCCTTGATTAGCTTAAGGGCCTCATAAATGGTTGTTGACATAAAACTCGAACATAAACTTACTTTCAAAGCAAATGTGATACAAGAATCAAATGATTTCAAAATCCAAAAACTAGATTTTGATGACACAAATCCTTCCTTATCTCAAACATAAAAAATTTGAAATCATATTCATATTGAAATCATTTTCAACCTTACTTACTCTAAATTACTTACAACAATTAGGATAAAAACACACAATTATTATAAAACTCCTGAAAAAAAAATTCTTTAAAAGTTCAATTAAATTACAAAAATTGAATTATTATAAAACTCTTGAAAAAAAATCATTAAAAGTTCAATTAAATTACAAAAATTTATTTTGGAAAGAAAAATTAATTGGGAAACAAGTTCACACTTGGGCTAATAACACATGTTGCACTAATCTATCAATTAAAGAAGTTTGTTTTGTTTTGTTTATCACTTAAAGATCTCCCAAATCATGATACCCCTACTTTTGGTATCATTCAAAAACCTTTTGTAGGGGTGTACCAATTAAGTGGTTTCTTAATGATCAAATTTGTGGTCCAAGAGTAATTGAATATTGAAAAAATTTGTCAAAGAAAATTCAACAAAGTGAAAATTAATTTTTTTGAAAAAATGGGGTACTATTTGAAAGCCCTTGATGAGTGAGTTTTTTTAGGCGATTTCATCATTGTTAGACTTAAACTAAGATAATATTATGTTTTGAATAATTTTGTCACTGGAAACTAATTTTAAATTTAAAATGTTTTTTTACAAATTTTGGGTTCTATCATGAGGGTCCATAACAATGTTGGGCAGGTATCTACTTTCGGACATACCCAATGGACATGGTATCTTTAAAATATTTTCATGTGATACCCTAAGGTCCTAGGATGCATAACTTTAAAAAACAAATTAAAGTCCTCCAAACATAGACATAGGTTAGACTTTTTTAAAAAGATGGGCATGGGTAACGAGTATCAAAACTAGTGATGTTTGAAGGACTTCAACCCAAGCATGTGCATTAAAAATTATGACCATAATTCATATGGTTTTCAAGCAAAAAAAAAAACACATTGCTTTATGATATATTCACACACAACTTACAAATCCCATGATATAAATTGTTCTTTGAAGTTATCAAACACAACTTCCAAATCCTATGTTTTCAACGATTGAATAGTAACTATAAAATTTGTAACCCAAATAACTACATGATGTAGCCTTGCTACCACCAAAATTGTAGCCTAGGTGATTAAGTGATTAATGATGCAGCTTTGATGCCAAGGTGGCAAACTAATCCAAGTTGGAGTTTGGTTATGGCACACTAAAAATTATCGTTCACTTTCAGCTACAACCTTAGTTCAATTTGGTGGGGGTAGGGTGCACTCTTAGACTTTGGCATATTATGCACATATAAACTATAAACAAAAACATTCAAATAGCCATGCATTGAAACTACATCACCAAACCTCAAAAATATAATGCAAACTAGAAACCCCGACGACAATTACAATAATTTACTAACTAAGAAACCCAACCCCACACTCAATAATTTGTAAATTGGAAACCCAAAATACACAACAATATAAACACTAGAAAATTCAATAATCTACAAACTTAAAAATTGAAAATTCAACCCCAACCCAACAATTTGCAAATTAGAAACCCAACCTTAACCCCAACACTAATGAACTAGAAATCAACCTAGCAATTTGTAATCTAGAAAACCCAACAAATTGCATTCTAAAAACCCCCAAAATTTGCAAATTACAAACTACACAATATATCTACAACACTCTGAAAACTCCACAATAGATCATACACATATTTTGGACCTACTATGGAGCTTTGAAAAGATCAAAGTGCTTCACATTTTTCTTTTTTCATCATTGAAGCAGTTTGCCCCTTAGGTTTGGGCATTTGCACATCCAACAAACCACAAAAACACCTACAACAAGAAATGGGGCAATCTACCATTAGGGTTAGCATCCAAGCTTCTTGGTTTACACCTAGGAACACCACATATGTTAGTCTTTTTCAAACAAGTTAAAATCAGCAATGAATTTTTCATTTTTTTAAACCATGCCATCTTCATTTTCAAGGTATTCCTCTATTGATTTAGGTAGGCTAGTTGTGCACCCAAACCTAGGATCATATGACTAATTTTTCATTATAAGAACTAATTTGTCCAAATTTTCAATCCTAAATCAGTAGCATCTCAAAGTTGTAATGATGTTTTTCATATTGAAAATTCTTCCAATTTTTATTTGTGAGCCAAAAGTGCCCATGAAATATTGTGCTAAACATGAATATTAAAAAATTATTGTTCATGTGTTGCTTACCATGTGAAAGGACTTAATGCAATAGCAAGCACTATAGTTCTCCTAAAAAGTGACATGTTTATTTTAAGCACCCCCAATGTAGCCACTTCAATAGAATCTAAAACTCCAAATACACTAAGCTCAAATGCAACAAACCCAACAAGTACAACATTAACAAAAGTCGATGTTAGCTTTTTGTAAACAACTAGTTACAGAGGCATAAGAATTTCATAATCATATTCTACATCTATTTGCATGGTTAATTCAAAGCCCACAAAATCATAGATGAGCTACAAATTCTTAAATCGCAAGTCAAGCATGAGAAGTAACATGTTGTGAATGGCACAAGGTTGGAAGGATGATGCAAAGGCCAAGAATGGTTTCAACACACCAATGATTTCAGTTCGCATGTAATGCCCCAAATGCATCAATTCATCATCAAAATCTCCAACATGTAATCAATAAACAAATGCAAAAATTGGAACTTGTAACTTTACCCAAAAAAAAAACCTTCAACAAAAAAACCCAGAGCCAACAATAAATAAATAACCAAATTCTTATTGGCCACATACCTACATTACATCATTGATACCAAAATTGGTGTTGTACTTCATCATGACACACAAAGATATGGTAGAAATTATTGCATCAAATAGTAACCAATATCCCCTAGATTGGTTCAAAACACATTCAATGACCATAGGGGTCAAAATTTCTAACATTTTTTATGCCATACCCTAGGTTTGAAGAGTAGGAATTCTATTTTGTAAAGAAATGTTTTGCCTTCAATAGCAAAGATTTATGACATTTTTGAACTCCAATGTCTTTTTTAATAATATAACTTTGGATGCAAATCGTGTTTTCACATGATTCCTCAATTTCGAAGGGCAAAGGGATGGATCTCTACAAGCCGTAGCCCATTCATGTTTACTTTTGCCACTTTTTTCAGTCCAAGTAATAATCTTTTGCAAAGAAGATTAGGCATCCTCAATAAAGACCTTTCACATTCTACCACATACCTTAAGGTCATCAGTAGCATATTGACAACATTTTGATATTGCATGCCCATAACAAATGGCAATATAGGGTTGTGGCAACTGCAATGGAACACAAGATACAATACTTATTAATGTTGTAGTGAAGGTGTTCAAATTGGCACCTTCATCTTTGATGTATGCGATGACCTTGTTGAATAATTCATACTGAACAAACAAATCCTTCAATTAAACAGTCATGGCAACACCTAATGTTCCATGAACCTCAAAGATCCCAACTATAATATGACATGTTTCCCACTATTGGTTGATGTAATTTATAACAAACACAAATGTATCAAAGCCTCTTCGAGACATCCACAAATCAAAAGTGGTAGTCATTGTGGTTTCTTTAACAAGGGCAAGAAGCACATACCTTTCCAATATCTTGCTTACCATCGTTAGGATGATTACAGTGGTGAGCTGCCATTTGCTAAGAAACACAACTTGATTACACTAATGGAGGATAAGCCTCCTCAACCAAATGTTTTCAACAAAGTTCAATGGATGATAACCTTTTGTTATGTAGAGTATAAGATCCTCAAGGAACTATTCCTAAAAAAGGTTTTTTTTTGGTATGGGGTTCCACTATTGAAAAAATAAAAAAATGGAAGCCGCAAACAACTTCTTCCTCTTTTTGGCAATCTAAGGAACATTAGACTATGTGACAACATTGAAGCATCACATTTGGTACAACTTTATAATTGCATAATGTTTTGAAACAACATGACAACTCATGACAATTATGCCATGGTCCTTATTAGACATAACCAAACCTCTCCAACTTTGGGTAGAACTCTTATCTACCTCTTCTTGTTACACATTGTGGCACAAAATGCATTTCATTCTTTGATATTTGCCAAAACCCACAACAACATTAAAATCATTAAGTTTAAAAAACCCCCACATACTTGTTGATTTCTATCATGTGCTCAAAACTTTTGGTTGAGTTCAAGTTGGAAAAATAACTGTTCTTTTTCGCATATCAACTTCAAAATCTCCAAGTCATTTTCACCAAGCTTTCTATCAATAACTACTTCACTAAGACTTGCTTCAAATTCATGCCCACCATCACCACTCCCAAACCCATGGGCTTCACCAATGCTAACAACATAATCAAACATAGATAAAAGAAATCCTTCCCTCTCCCATCCTCTCTCACTCCATTCATAAACACATTTCGACTATCTACAGTCATTATAAAACAAGAATGAAAACTAAGCCTTATAAAATGCAGAGTAGAAACTGACATTGATGAAGCTTGAAAGTGAAAAAGCTCTCGTACAATAATGATAAAACTATTCAACAATAATGCAAAAGTTTTCTTTTGCGATGAATTGGCAAACCAAAATAGTAAAGCAATCACTAGTGTTAATGATGGAAGTGAAGAACATTGGAAATCAAAACACAAACTCTTGGCATAGCCTGTTTCTCATAAGTCTCAAATCGAAAACAAAACAATGCAAAGAACTTAGAGCTTACTTGAACAACAATGTAATAGCCGCCCTTGATCAAAATAAAAACACCTTGAAGGTAAATATGACATTCCTTTCCATTGTAGTGTTGCTTGCACTTTCCATCATTGTTGCAAGAAACCAAAAAACAACATCTCTCACATCAACAACTCTCAAAGCAAAAAGTCTAACCTAACTTTCTAACTTCTAACCCTAAACCTTGATGCCCTACATTGGTGTGTGATGGCAAATGTCCACCCCACTAGTGCATCTCAGCACTTTGCAAAACACAACATGTGTCAAGGTATGGGCATGACATGCGTATCGAAGAAGAAAGCCCACCCATGTAGGATGTTGCACATTTTTTCATTGACTCATGCCCAGTGGTCAGGGCACCCAATACCTTGGTTAATGCCCTGGTTGATACCTGGCCAACACTGGTCCATTAACACTTGGAGCAGTTATATACTCCTTTTTTCACTTTGGCCAGCAGCATAGGCCACACTAGTTATAAATATTCCATCCCAAGACAAATTCATGGTCCTTGAGTCTAAATTGAATATTTCCTATGTTAAACATATTGTCTAAGAGGCCTCACTCAAGAAGGTGAAGGTACTAGTGTAAGTTCACCCTGGCCATTTTCTAGTGTATGTCAATTCCTTTTTTAGAACATGACCCATTGCTACCCTGTCCTTTTGGGCAAATATGGAAAGCATTTTGGCATGGTGCTGATTAGAGGAGTACAACAATCTTTCTTTAAGGTCTCTTTAGTGCCGAGCCCTCTAGCTCTCACCCAGGCACTCCACGCTTATCACAAGTCCGAGGCTACGCTCCATCATCTTTCAGGATTGTTGAGCCAGCTAGCATCATGGCCGCAGAGTACTTTGGTCAACATTTGAAATTGAACTCCACCCACTGCTGGGAGCTGACGAAGTCAGTGATGATGTTATGAGAACTGGTCATTACCGTTCATGTTGCTGTTAAAGGTATCTGCACACATGTGCTGGCCCGATGCGATGGGAGCTCTCTACTATCTGAGCGTGTATCAGAGAGGCTCATGATTTCCTTGTCCGAATGCACCCTTTTTTAAACGATTCTTAAGCGTTTTCTCTCTACAATGATGGAAGTTTACTTAGATGCTGCTGATTCACAGACCGCCAAGTTCAATGAGTTTGTTTTGGTAGCTCACAGGATAAGGAAAGCCGGACTTGGTGCGCGACCGAAACTCAGCAAATACAAACTGAGACCAAGAAACGGCGAGAACGCCCGAGCTTCCTCTCTGACGGGCAGGAAAAACTTACTTGCAACCAACGGCTCTATTGTTTCGGCATCGCCAAAGCTCAATGAAGCTCCTGCCACACCGATCTATCCCCATTCCGGGGAAACGATCTGTGAGGAGGGAAGGATCGTGAACTCAGATCAGGCGATTTTGATCTCTCTTCAGGATCGCTCGAGACCCCAGCAAACAAGCAAGGAAGAGCAAGCTTCCCTGCTCAGGAGCGATGGCGGACCACGAGGAGAGCTTCTCCAATGGTCTTATCCGCCAGCTGCTCCTCTGGTTATCGCGACGATTCCTTCAGAGAGCAAGATCGAAAGCTTCGGCGAATTGTGCACCCCTCAGACCAATTCGATCGCGCCCCAGGATCGGTCGAGACTATAGCAAACAAGAAAGGAAAAACAAGCTTCCTTGCTCAGGAGCAATGGCGGACCTCGAGGAGAGCTTCTCCAACAGTCACATTCGGCATCTGCTCCTCTGGAAGTCGCGTTGAGGATTCTGGAGAGCACAATCAAAGGCGCTGATGGCCTTCGCACCCATCAGGTACCTCCGAAAGGAGTCTCTTCCCTCTCCCGCAAGTCAGATCTTTCTTCTGCATCTGTTGGTTTAGGAAGGAGCTCGGAGACCTCGGAAGCTGTTGCTGTTAGGAAGTTGGAAAAGGAAGACCTCTCCGCCGCCAGGGCAAAAGCGCCGAGGATGAGAGGCACGCAACGCAAGAACTCGATCAGCTCAGTGACGATCCCCTCCCCCCAAACTCTAATCGCACAACCAGGCAACAGGACAGGTGCTGCTTCCCCAGACGGGGAAGCATCCCAAGGCCCATCGCTAATCGATTATAACTCGGAAATCGAGGCGGATTATCCAAAGGAATTGGTGCTCACGATGCAAGAAAACACGACCAAGAAGGCAAGAAGAATCGTAATTGGTAGAACTCTAGGGGGCAGAGCAACCTTCAAAACGCTGTTCGATTGCCTCAAATTACATCTGTCGGCTCCTCTCGTCTCGATCGTTCTCCTCACAAGAGGATATTTCGAGATCTTGTTCGAAGACGAGGAGGGAGCCAAAGCCACCAGACGTCTAACGGTTGTGGACTGGAGTGGCTTATGCCTCTCCTTCTCGCGATATATTCCGAACTTCGACGCAAGCTCTCAGGGAGCAGAGGCTCAACTCACTCATGCAATCAAGGTGCAATTCCCCGACTTGCACGAGCAATTTTGGAACACCACAGCACTGACCATCATGGCCAGCAAGATCGGGGAGGTGCTTGAAATCGAAGCAGCAGATTCTTACATCAAAAGGCCCGCAGGGCCCATGATTACGATCGAGCTGAAGGATATCTCCAAGCTCCCGGGGTACATTCGAATTCCGTCAATGGCGGAAGGAGCCAAGACCAATGACATGATAGCACAGAGAATTCTGTACTCCGGTCTTCCGAATCAGTGCAGAAAATGCAGGCAATTCGGTCACCACGCCCAATCTTGCACCACCAACAGAAGCAAACCTTGGGAAGGGGTGACTCCACCCACCGGACCCCTCTCCACAAACGTGCCAAACGGAAAGCAATCGGAAGGAGGAGCTCCCCAACCAAAGCAAGACCAGGGGGGTAGGCCTTTGCGACCTCAAAAAGCCAGGAGCACTTAAATGCGCACCCGGAGGAACCCGGTGAACTCAAAAGCTCTTAGGCAATTAGAGCATCCCACTGATCCAACCATTGGCAATTGCTCAGACAAGCTTCTCAGAGCTGACTCTCAACCAAGAAGCTCCAACCAGGCTGGAGCACTAGGAAGCTTGGAAGCAGATCACGCTATGTCAGAGCAAGCAAGCGTTCCAGAGCTCAAGCCCGATAGTCCCAGCCAAATGCTCAGCAAGCACCTGGAAAACTTCCACAAGACCAAGGCAAAACTCAATTTTGGTTTCTGGAACGCTGACAGCAGCTAGGCTACACAACCAGCTACAAGCACTAACCTTTTCGCGGCCCTGGAAGCGGACAACTTAGAAGCTGAAGACGCGATGGATAATCCTGAGGAGATGAGGGAGGGTTGGATTTTTCAGGGAAGGAAAAAGCACACCCCTAAGATCGCCTCTCTAAGACCGGTCCTGCCTCAGTCCACAACCCTCACCCCGAACCATGATATCACTCTAGGGGGAAGAAGGAAGCGTACGCACTCAGACGTGCACTGCTCCTACTTCACCTCACTAGGAATCTCGTCTCCACCAGGGCAGGAACACGCCAGAGCAAGGATCTGGCTGGTCTTGTCAAGGGAAAAAAACACCCAAAAGGAGATTCTGATCTACACTAAGAACAACGCCCTGCCAGGCCTCCTGCTAAGCATCAGGATCACGAGCTCGCCCAAGGAAGAATGGACCCATGCAACAGCATTTGCAGACATCACCCAGAGCATCGAATCTGAGCTCGAGGATAAGATTCTCAGGTACAGTCTCAATCTCAAGGACTGCCTCTCCTTAGAATGGAGCTAGCAAGAGGACCAGACTAGAGGAGGGTGGGAATGCACAATTCTCGCACACATTAGTACTGGCTCCAGCGCCATCAGTGTGCAGAATAAGAGACACCTCCACTGGAGGTTGTCCGATTCCTTGACAGGTATGAACAACGACATTGAGTTCTCGGGCCCGGCTCACAACCTCCTGCTGAAGTCCGGCCCCGTGAGCACAGATCGTCAAGCACGCAAAAGCGAGATTGCTAGCCAACTAGCATCTTCTCAAGCTATCAGGAAGAAAAGGTTCACTAAGCTGGACCTCTCCAAACTGGAGCCCCAGCGGGTGGTCACCTCCCCCAACTTTGAGGTCGGACAAACAGTCCAGGGAGTGGATCAGGAGAAAGCAGGCCAAACAATGCTGGTAAACATGGGATCGATTGGCTCTCCAACCACCCAAGATCCGTGCGCTCATGTTTGAAAAAACTCTCACCCTGACATCCCTCAACGTCAAAGGTTTGGGGAGCAAATCGCCAAAACCAAAGGTGATCAAAATCTGGTTAGCTTCTCTTCCCTTCCCCCCTTAAATTCTCCTCATCCAGGAACACCACCTGGGTATAGAAGGCACGAGGAGCACAGGGAAAGGCTTAGAGTACTGGAAGGGGGGCGCCTTCTGGAACCCAGGAATATAGATGGGCCCCACTCAAAGAATGAGCGCTGGTACCGCCATCCTTGTAGACAGAAAGACCGCCCCTCTGGTGGTGGACAACGAAATTCTGATGGAGGGAAGAGCCTAGTTCATCAAATTGCAAACGGCCGACAGTGGCACGCTCATTATTGTAAACGTGTATGATGCCCAGACCTCGAGAAACTGAGCCCTCCTATGGAAAACCATAACCAAAGCTGAGCTCGACTCCAACAACACCATAATCGGGGGAGACTTCAACCATCAGGAAGAAACCTCCCGCAGGGGCATTGCCGGCGAAAGGCAGGTGCACAGGAGGGATGCAGCCTCCTGGCATCACATGACCCTTCAGTACGGTTTGACCGATGCCTGGTGTTCAGATAGTTTCAGGAAGATGTCCAAGAAGGCCTTCACCTTCGACAACAGGAGACTCGGAGCCAACTCCGCGATCTCCAGAATAGACAAATTTATGGTATCCCAAGACATGGACTCTAGGGGGGGGAGAATCGAGTCCGCAATCACAATCAGGAAGTTCTCGGATCACTCACCCCTCATCATCTCCATTTGGGGGCAGGCAACTGGCACAGACAAGCCAACGTGCTACTTCGACACCTCCTTGTTGGAGGAAGAGAAGAGCAAGGCAACCCTACTCCAAGCCTGGGCCGGAGACTCACTGACCCCACCCAGCGACTAGGGCTGGGCATACTGGATTGAAGCAGCCATAAAAAGGGTAATGATTTACAACAACCGCCTTGCAAAGGCAAAAAGACGCCTGAAAGGTGCCATGATCAGATCTCACACTGAAAAGATCCAGCTGGTGGAGGTGCAACTGCAGGGCGATCCGACCAATGAAGGAGTAAGGGACATCCTGTCCGACTCCCAGGTGAAGTTGGCAGAGGTATACCAGAACCAAGTGTCGCACAACCAGCACCTATCCTCCGCGAACTGGTTTAGGTACGACGATACTTGTTCAAAGAACTTTTTTGACTTCCACAAACTAGGTCAAAAAAAACTCTGCTAAGAGAGTTAGAAACAGAGAGCGGCACGGTCAGAGGTCAATCTAATCTCTCCCATCACGTCACCGAGTTCTACTCCAATCTTTACTCCTTGGAAGCACATCTCCCGGGCACTCAGGAAGCCCTGGATCGATGTTGGGAGATCGTCCCGGTGAGGGCCACAGCTAATGTGAACGAGGCACTCACCCAGAATCTCACCTTGGAAGAGATTCACAAAGCGATCGAGGCGTTGCCCAAAGGCAAAGCGCCCGGACACGACGGGATTCCTATTGAGTTCTTCCAGGCCTGCGCCTCTGAAGTGGCGCCCACGCTCCTCAAAGCTTACATGGCCATGCTGGCCTCTGGAGAGGCCTTGAATTACATTAACAGGGGGCTTATCACCCTGATTCCCAAAACAGGAAACCGCTCCAAACTCAGGAATTAGAGGCCGATCATTCTCCTGGGGAGTGTTTATAAAATTCTGGCCAAAACCCTTGTCAGGAGGCTGCAAGCCTTCCTCCCAGGTGTTATCAGGCCGAATCAAATTGGCTTCGTAGAGCGTAGGAATATTCTCGACAATGTCTTCATAGCCCAGGACTCCCTGGACTGGGCCGTGGAGAGCGACCAGGAGCTGGTCCTCCTCCTGTTGGATTTCGAAAAAGCTTTCGATAGGATAAAATGGAACTTTTTGTTCACAGCCCTGTCCAAGCTTGGCTTCAACAGCACCTGGGTGCGGTGGGTCCGCACCCTGTACCTTCATGCCACCTCCACGATCAGGATCAACGGAGAGGCGGGGCCAGTATTCTAGCTGGCTCGATCTGTCCGCCAGGGGTGCCCCATGGCGCCTTATCTTTTCATCTTAGCAACTGACGTCCTGGGGCACATGCTAGAAGACCCTAGGTACGATGTAGAAGGACTGAACCTGCCTAGAGGGGGCAGACTCGGGGACCAGACCTTCGCCGATGATACAGCCCTATATCTCAAGGGTGACCAGGCTAACCTGGACAGGGCCCAGGGAGTTCTGGAAACGTTTTGTCTAGCATCCGGTGCTAAGGTAAACTGGAACAAATCCGCTGCCATCTGGGCGAGTAGGAGAGAACGCACCTGGACTTGGGGCCAGGAAGTCGGCCTCTAGTGGATTCCCGAGGGCGAGGGCGTCAGATACCTAGGGGTCCAGGTTGGCTTTCGCCTCCCAACAGAGGCAAATTTTGACAAAATGATGACGGCTTTGAAAGGGAAATTGATCAACTGGAGCCACAGTAATCTTTCACTCGTGGGAAGGATACTTGTAGCCAACCAAGTTTTTCTGGCATCAATGTGGTACCTAGCCGCATCTTGGAACCCAAATCCCAGGATGTGCAGCCAAGTATGTGAGGTGGTAAGGAACTTTATTTGGGGGGGCAAAGTTGCGCCTTCCCGGGCTAAAGTGAAATGGGACACCCTCACCTTACCCATCGCCAAAGGGGGGCTGGGCATAATCGACCCCAAAACCTAGTCGGAGGCGCTCCTCGTGAAGCTACTGGTGCGGGGCCTAGCCCCAGGCGGGGAACCTTGGAAAGAGCTGATCGGACATCACGCTGATTAGACCAAGCTCCCAGTGCATGGCAAAGGACCCAACACTCTAGATATAAACTGGATCTTCACCGCACCCAAGCTCAAGAGGACACCCTGCTCCATGTGGAAAAGCATCCTCGGGGCATGGATCAATATGCGACCAGGTCTGACCAAGGAAGATTCGGCAAATAGGGCGGAACTGCTCAGGCAACCTCTCTTCGGGAACCCATCCCTCACCAACTCAAGAGGTCTGCTTCTCGGAGTGAACAACCAGAGCGAGGGTTGCACTTTCGCGCGCTTCGGGCACACCAGAATCAGAGACCTCTAGAACCGGGAGGTGCAAGAATGGAAGAACCTATCTGACTTGGGAATGCATTTTCATGCTTCCAACAGAGCCTCCAAAGACATTATTCTAGAAAGCATTCCCAGGCGACTCGACTCCTTCAGCTCCTGGGCTCAACCGGGTGACTGGGTCAGTAACTCAGCCCCTCGATTGGGCGAGCTGCTGGAATGGGTCTACTACGTTATGGACTCCCTTCCCGACAAGGTCTTGGCGCTGGAATTCAGGAGAACTTTTGCCAGCGGCCAGTTTCGAGCCACGAACTACCAGATCCACTCCCTTCTTCACCACAACCTCTCCTCGGTTAGAATTCTCTCGCAAGAAAGGCATGGCGCCTCTCTCAAAGTAGCCAGAGACCCTCCCTCTGTCAACTAGAAGAACACAACATTCTGGATCTTTGAATCAGGCTTTATTGAGAACCTCCTCTGGGATCCAGGGGAATGGCATTGGAAAGAAATATACCCGCTCGACGACGCGCCCTTCTTTGGCTACACTGCCAAAAGGGGCTATAGAAACGCCAAGGGGCCCTCTCACTCACCTGGAATCATCAAGTTCATTAACAACCTCAACCTCAGGAACTCCACCACCTCTCAGGTGGTCGCCAAGATCTGGCACAACACCCGTCCTAGGAAGGTGGGCACCCTGATCTAGCTAACCCTCAACCAGGGTCTCCCGACTGGGACCTGGCTGCAGGTGATGGAAATCCCTCCCACCTGCAACACATGCGACACTGGGACCCCTGAGTCCCCCCAACATTGCCTCCTGGACTGCCCTCCCACGCAGCGCGCCTGGGTGGCTTTCAGGAGAGTCTGGGAGGAATGGAAGGCTCCCGAGGACATCACCATCAACTGGCCATTCGTCTTGCTCGGAGAGGCTTCCATCGAACGCGAGGATGACCCTCCTGGCCTCCATGCTTACCACATCGGCGGTTTCACCTACCTCAGGCAACCTCTCGACATCCTCCACACCTTCATTCTTTACTACCTTTGGTCTGAGAGGTGCTGCAAGCACTTTGACGACTGCTACTCCCTCAACAAAGTTCTTCAACAGGCCTGGGTGGCCACTGTCGAAGTCGGCATGGCCACCTGGAA
>Ga0209208_10006204_pt1 | contig 16493 bp, 18 predicted proteins | sample S1TSphfallax_3_FD_187694 | JGI IMG/M metagenome (GOLD analysis project Ga0209208, IMG submission 187694) | Host-associated microbial communities from peat moss isolated from Minnesota, USA - S1T2_Fd - Sphagnum fallax MG (SPAdes) (version 2) | ecosystem: Host-associated > Plants > Peat moss >...
ACTTGGATTATCATATATTGTTTTTTCTTGCATACGAACAAAAGAACAATTATACTTGTTAAATCCACTCCAACATCAAAACTTTCACATTGATGAATGTATCTAGTTTAAGAAAGAAAGAAATAACACAAATTAAACAACTTTTGTTCCTTGATTGAAAAACTCTTATCATTCACATGTTATTATAGGAACCCTCAATACAAATTCTTTATGACAACTTACCAAGATATAAATCATGACCACAACCTACAAGTATCACATGTTTTATGCATTTTGGAAACTAGAATACAATCATCAAATGGTGTACAAAATTTCATAAATACATCAAAATATTCATACATTTCAATTCATGATGGTCATGGTTTGATAATGATGTACAACACATAAATGTCGTTACATTCTTATTACACAACAACATGTAATGGATCGAAATATATAGCAGCTACATTTAACATAATAAATCAAAGAACAATTCATATAATATGTGTTTATACGAGTTGTTTTTGTTTGATTTCCATATTTTTCAACACATTAGAAGCATTGATTCAAAAGTCCCCAAATGATTGCCCGTTCATTTTATTAGGAGATTTTAATATTGACATTTTAGATGATAGCATTTGTAAGAATAATAAACAACAATGAATAGAATTTATGAAAAAGTTTGAATTAAAATCTCAATTCAAAAATATCACAAAAAAAAATGGATCACAATTAGACCATATACGGTCAAATGAGATAAGGAATGAATGCAAATAAAGTGTTTTAGAAACATATTAGCCATATTTTTACAAACCAATTTATATAACATTCAAACTACCATACACACTTCCAATTTATGGTAATAAACCAATATTATCTCCATTCATCTACTGTATTTTGATTTTTTGATTTTTATAAAAGACAAAACACATCTCGTGGCATAGTCATATGGGAAAGATGGAAAGAGATGGCAAAATATGGCAAAGATGAAAAGAGATATACCAAAATATGCAATTGTAGTAGGCATGTAACAAAATGTGACAAAATTATAAAACGTTCAAAAAGTCCAATAGGATTTCAATCTCAAACACTGTCGTCGCATCATGAGGACAAAATGGTCTAATGTTGATATATTTACACAATAGGCTCCAACAAGTCACCATTTTATAAGGGGAAACCCAAAAAAATTTACTTCCCTCTTTCACCTCTTGGTTAAATTTTGTTAAGTCTTATTGTGGGAAATCACCAACCCAACTACTTTGCAAATTTGAAAAGGAAACCTTTGGCTATAACTAGTAAATGTTTTACTTTAAAATTAATAATTGAAATATTATAGTAATCATTCAAAATACAATATAATCTTAGACCAATATTATTTCTATTCATCTAATGTTGTTTTAACTTTTCATTATTTTTTATAAAAGACAAAGCCTTTTTGTGGTGGAGTCACTTGTTTGTCACAACATTGTGATCTTTTAAATCATGCCACCCCTAACTAGATTCTTGCTACCATTGGAAAACCCTTGATGAATAGGGGTGCGACGAATGGCTTCATAAAATTTAGACCCATTTGTAAGAGTATTTTTAGTATTGAACAATTCTATCACAAATAATTCAATAAAATAAAAACTAAATGTGTTAGGGAAATTGAAATGTCATTTTAAACTATTGAAAAGACCTTGAAAAGTAGCATTTTATGGAGGTAATTTTGCAAATTTTGACATAAGGTGCAACAAATATTGAATTATTTTTGTCATTGAAAATTCAATAATAATTCAAAATTGAAATTCAATTAATTGAGTAATGAGTTCACACTTGGGCCAATGGCATACATCACAATAATTTATCATTTGAAAGTGATCCAAGGTGGTTAAAGCACATTATAGGGTGGCCATTTTTGGCAACATGTATTATAATATACACTTCCTTAAATGTGATACATTTAATTCTGGGTTTCACTTTTGATGTTTGGGCTCTATATTTTTTCTTTCAAAAGGTGAATTTATTTACTAATATTAGTTTTAAATTAATATTAAATATTAAAATCAATGAGCCATGGGTATATTTATGGTATATGAAATATTTCAAAGCCCATTACTTGTTTCAAACTACACTAATATTTGGTTTAAATTAATCATCCAATAAAAATTTGAAATGAAATCAATACCAAGATTCACTTCATGTTTCTTAAATCATATTCCATTTGAAAATGATTGTTTGTCAAAAAATTAATTTATCACATACTTGTGGTCAAAGACCTTGAGAAAACTTCATTTGAGATTTTTTTTTCAATGTTGAAAGATTAATTCATAAATTTTCAATAAATTGAGTCCCTTTAATTTATTTTTCATGTTTCATTTGAGGATTTCTACAAGGATGCTTGTCAAACCCAAGAAATGGCCATTATAAGGATGTCCAAAAAAGTTCATCACATAATGTGCTTTTACTTTTCAAATTTCCCAAACTATTTATAATAAAATTATTATCACACTAAAAAGAAAATTGCAACCAAGAACAATTGTAACAAATTTTTTATGCAAGTTTTAGACTTCAAACTATAATCTTTTAAAATAATTAAAAAAAAGTCAAATCACAATAGTGGAAGGGGATGCAACAAAATTTCATGACCATTTAGCCAAAATCCATAGCCATATTCATCCTCAATTGAGGTTGCAATGATAAAAATCAATATATTTTGACATATATTGTTTATTTCCCAAAATTGCCCTTATAGGTTAACACTTGACAAGTTCAATTTTTCTTTTACAACACACAATAACTCTTCACTCTCCCACCACCTTTGTTGGCCTTGCCTTGGTAAGGCAAGGATATTATTATGTTTAGATTCATTCTAGAGTATAGTAGCTTAAGGGATTTTGGCCCCTAGGTAATCATAATAATAATAATAATAATAATAATAATAGGTCTATTTTTTAATTTAATACGAGGGTTTTTGAAAGATGATATTTTGGCTTGTGTTGAAACTTGAGATTAGTTATTTTAGAGTTATAATATCTTGAAGGATTTTGGTTTTTTTTGAAGACTATATTTTTTGCATTTTGAAATATTTGAATTTCCATAATTCTTCTTTTGCCTTAAGATACTTTTTTTAATGTAAATGGCAAGGCCACAATGTGACACACTCCTTTTCGATGGTGGAATATTCTTGGAAAAGATTCCTCCAATTTGCATAACAATACAAAAATTGCATTATCAAATGTGTGTACCCATTCTTTTTTCCTTTCTATTTTAAGGCCCAATTAATTAGCCCTTTTTTACTTATTTATTTATTTATTTATCCTTGTGGTGGAAGTGGGTTTCACATTGAAAGTGCCTGCTTGAGAGAGAGAGAGAAAGGACAAAAATTTCACCCAAAAAAAAAAAAAAAAAAAAAAACAAAAAAAGATTCACCAAAAAAAAGGAAAAAACAAAAAAAACAAAATCAAGAAAAAGACAAGTACCTGATCACGAGGAAATATGCGGTCACGGGCCGTCCGCGGGACGGAGTCTGTCGTTGGACCATCTGGCGGACGGGAGCACCGAAAGTCCCGAGGTCGGTAGCTTTCTCGTAACCGAAAAAGAACCCCGCCAGCCAGCGTCAGATTTCTTCATCTTCTTCGCCTTCAGAGATATCATCCTTTGCGACACTAATCATCCATAAAGAGAGAGTTTTTCCCTATAATCTGAGCACTGTGAGCGTCCCTTGCCCCCCTCATCATTTTCTTCATCTTCAAAAGTGCAACCATCCGTGTCGACATTTATCATCCATAAAGGAAGAGTTTTTACACGATAATCAATCTGAGGGGCGCTGGCATCTTCATCATCTTCCGAACTATCATCCATCCTCGTTGACGACATTTATCATTCAGAAAGGGAGAGTTTTTGAACGATAATTTGATCACCGCGTCGACGCTCGCATCTTCTTCGTCGTACCATCATCCTCGTTAACAACATTTATCATCCATAAAGGGAGAGTTTGGGCACGATAATCCGTTCACTGCCAGGGGCGGCCCGTCGCCTCATTATCATCATCATCATCATCATCAGCATCCCTGACGACATTTAGCATCCATAAAGGGAGAGTTTAGGCACGATAATCTGTTCACCGCCAGGGTGGCCCGTCGCCTCATCATCAGCGTCGCCGTCAGAGGTCCGATTATCATCATCCCTGACGACGTTTATCATCCATGAAGGGAAAGTTTTTGCACGATAATGTGATCACCGAGAGCGGCGCTCACCGGTCGGCGTGTTTGCAGAGCGCGCCTGCTTCCTGCCTACCTGCGCGCGAGGAGCTTTGTGACTGTTGCAGTTTGCCGGAGGATCTTCACGGTCGCCATTGACCTCGCTGCGAGGGTTTGGAGTTTTGTTCCTGTTGCGATAGTTTACAAACTGCGACTCTTCTCTCCATCCATGCATTCGAGTTGAAGAAGAAGACGGAAGAACGGCAAGTTTTTAGTTGGAAAACCGGCGGAAGTTGGCTAGAAGAAAGAGAAAGCACAGGAGAAAACAACAAATCGTTTCTGCAATGGCCACGGTTTGTATACTGCAGGCAGGAGCAGCAGCGACATCAATGCTGCCGGGAGTAGGAGTAGGAGTAGGAGGATGCCATGATTGTAGGCCTGATGCTTCTGGAGCATCTTCCACCAAGACCAATGCTCCTCCATCTTCTGGTGGTGTTGGCGGCGGCGGGAAGAGATCATCCGGTTTCGACTTGTCGTCAAATGGTTTCTTGCGTCCTCCCCGCATCCCTCGACTCCCTCCCAACATTGTGCGTCAGTTGAGTATCAAGGCACGTCGTAATTGCAGCAACATCGGTGTTGCACAGGTAGTGGCGGCTTCGGCCACGGATCGTCCATCTTTGGATGCTGCGATCTCCACCTTACCGCAGTCAGCAGATGTTCTCAAAGCTCAGCAACAGTTAGGGTCGTCTGCACACGCGACAGATGGAGGAGCAGCAGCCACTAGTACTTTTGTCATCGACTCCACGCTGCTGTCACAAGCCATCGCAGCAACAACAACCTCTTCTTGTAACAACGGCTCTCTACCTGTGGAGAAATCGAAGCCGATGACGAGAGGCACGCTTGCGGTCCATGGCGGTGCGTTTTCTCTCTTTTTCTCTCTCTCTCGTACCGAAGTCAAATTTCCGCCGTGCTAGTTGTGTTTGCGAGAAAAACTCCAGAGAAATAGTCTTGAATCGTTTTCCATGCTTTCCAAAGATTCCTCATTTGTGTTGTCTATGATAGAAGAGAGGAACAGTGGACACGTTCTTGGCAACGAGGAGATGTCTCTGTCTAGATCAGTGGAATTTGAGATTATGCAACCGGCTTGGTCTGCCATCTTCTTTCTATGGCATTGAGGAAAGATCCTAATACTGTACACTAGGGTTATTTATGCAGCTGAATTGTCTGTTCAGATGACAAATTCTGAAGTCAGATGTCAGCTGGAATGTTGAAAAAATGACTCTGGTATGATCTCAGATGATGGATTCTGAACCCAGATATCAGTTGGAATGTTGAGAAAAAAATAACTCTGGTGTGATCTCGGATGATGCATTCTGAAGCCAAATATTAGCTGGAATGTTGAAAAAGAAGTATTCTGGCATGATCTTCAGAAGTAAAGTTCAGGATGATCATGTGACTGAGCCCATTCAGTGTGAAGCTAATGTTTCCTTGAATCTGGCCTGCTTGCCAAGTTGTCCAGTAGTCATCTTTAGCTGTCAATGATGGTCAGGGAGACTCCAGCTCCAAAACAATGTACAATGCAGCTTCTCAGTCATCCCCCTCTGCAACATTCCAAATTGTGGACTTGAATTTGCTTGTACTGTGGGGGTCTGTTTGTGGAATTGTGATTGAGGATCTTGTCGGATGCCATTTCTCTCATGCATTGCTTCGTAAGTAGATTTTTATTTATTGTGTGCATCTGAACAATACATGAAAGCAGTTTGTACTTGTGTTGCTTGTGCTTTGCTGTCTTTGTTCATAGGTGAGAGAACTGGACGTCGAGATGTACGAGATGCCCTGATAACTCCGATTTGTCAGACATCCACCTATTTTTTTAAGGATACTGCAGAATTGATTGCTTTTCAGGTAATTCCTTTAAGCTGGTGTTGCAAATGAGGCTAAAAAATCCAGTGAGGGTGATTCTGGATACCTGTGTTTTAGCTGTAGGTAAAATGTTGCCATCTATTTCTTGCTAAAGTTTCTGTGTGGGTGAGTCAACTAACTGCATGCATGTGATCTAAGAGACTTCTTTCATCTCACAGTATTGCTGCTAATGTTTTTCTCATGGTCATCTTTGCCAGGAAGGAACACACACCAGCTTTGAGTATGGCCGGTATGGGAATCCAACCACAAATGCTGCTGAAGAGAAGATCAGGTTGGCTGCACATTGAAACTGTATTTCTGACTTGAACAAAGTGCTTTACTCAAAATCTTGATGTCTCTTTCAGTTCAGTCCATTTGTCAATTCTCTAATCCAAAGAAAGTGCATATTAGGTGTATCTGCTGGATTTTTGACTGACTCTTCTACAGAACAGGAGTGTGGACTCCTAGAGCCACATCATCTGATCAGGGACCTCTGTATACCTCTGTTTGTAGCATACCATGTTAGTGTTAGCAGTTGACTCACTGGATGGGTCTGCTGGTGCAGTGCCCTTGAAGGTGCAGAGGCAACACTGTTGTCAGCATCAGGAATGTGTGTGACTACCACCATGCTTCTTGCACTGGTTCCAGCAGGTGGTCACATTGTGACCACCACAGATTGTTATCGCAGGACCCGTCAATTTATTCAGACAGTCCTCCCAAAAATGGGCATCACAGTACTTCCTTGAACTTCTCTTGGCTGTTGAGTAGGAATTAAACTTTTCATTCTCTGAGTCAGACATCTGATAAAGTTTTCTGGGACAGGAATGGTTTATGCTTGAGTTAAGCTTGAAGAACAGTTAATGATTTTTTGTGTTCAATAAGTTCATGGATGGTTCTCCTGTTTTGCAGACAACAGTGATTGACCCTGCGGACATTAGTGCTCTTCAGCATGCACTAGAGACAAAAAATGTTGGTCTTCTATCTTCTTTCCTTTTGCACAGTGCTGGAGACTAGCATGGAGGTTTCCATTTCATATCTCCAAATTTTGATTTTGGGTTAAAATTCTCTTGCTTGGTTAGAAGGTATTGTGGATTCTGGTGTTGAAAGGTGCTCTTGTGTCCTCATGGATGGTGTCTATCTGTAGCACTTTAACCTCTTCCAAGTGCTTACAAATTTGAATTCAAATGTGTTTGTTGCTGGTTCAGGTATCATTATTCTTCTCTGAGTCACCTACCAATCCCTATTTGCGGTGTATTGATGTGGAATTGGTTTCAAAGCTATGCCATACCCACGGAGTGCTGGTTTGCATAGATGGGACATTTGCAACCCCTGTGAACCAGCAGGCACTGGCCTTGGGGGCTGATCTTGTTCTCAACTCTGCAACCAAATACCTGGCCGGTCACAATGATGTGAGTGAATAGGCCTTAAAACAGTACCTTGCTATTTGATACATTTTTGTGTGCCACTTTGAGTAAAATGATTTCATGATTAATGACACTTTTCTGGAGACTGAAATTTTGTCAGGGCAGAGCATTTGGAGCTTCTGCATTGCTGTGACATATAGGTTGAAGGGCAAGAGAATCTTTTCTAAGTTAGTTTTATACAGTCAATCTATCTTTTCTGAGTCAGTTGCAAGACATGGCTGCTTCTCACTGCTAGTTGTGATGGTCTGACACTTTGTGAGCGACACTCGTAACTCTATAGCCACACCCATCTTTATTTTCCCTTCAAAGTGTTCTCATGGTTTTTTCTTTGGAATCTCATAGATATGTTTGACTGTTGGAAAAACAGGTCTTGGCAGGCAGCCTCAGTGGGTCCAAGAAGTGCCTTACTCCTGTAAGAGCCCTGCACAATATCTTGGGAGGCGTTCTTGACCCGGTCTGTGTCCACCTCCTGATCTTCTTGATCTACCCTTATTGGCTTTGGAACCTAGGACTAAACTCTGTACTTCTGTAGAGAAAGTACCAGGGACCAGTGGGATGTAGTGTGTTCTCGATAAATTATTGTGGCAAAAAGTTTCCATTTCCTGAATGAAGCTTATGTGTACAAAAGTTCTATGCTTACTGAAGTGACATGCATATGGGCTTTGAGCAGAATGCTGCATACCTTATTCTGCGAGGATTGAAGACTCTTAGCATTCGTGTCAGGCAGCAGAATGCAACTGCTCTCAAGCTTGCACAAACATTGGAGGCCCACCCTAAGGTTGACTTTGTATTCCAGCCTTTGAAGCATGAATGTGCTTCTTGCTTTTGTATCTCCTATTTTTTGCATTCTAGATAGTGTGAGTTTAGGATTACTCTGGTCTCCAAGAGCTAAATTTACACCAGTTTTGTATTTGCAAGTGGTGAATTCAGGGTTCTATGATGTCTCTTGACAGGTCATTGTGGAAGTGTGACAGGTGGCACGTGTACATTATCCAGGCCTGGAGAGTCATCCAGAGCACAATATTGCCAAGCTCCAGATGAGTGGCTTTGGTGGTGTTGTCAGTTTTGAGGTGTGCATCTAAATCTGTAACTCACTGCTGCCTGAGGTTCGAAGCATTCCCATCTGATTGAAAAGAGGATATTGCAATCTGCTGCTGATCTTCCATGTTAGGCAGTGCTTTAGGGTTTTCCTAACAGTGAGTTGGTTTTTATGAGATGAGACAGGCTAGGCCTATTTAACAGGAATGATTGCCAGTGACATATATTGTCTTGTCGCTCTGAAATCCATGTCACAGATTGTTGGAGACCTGGAGACCACTTCCAGGTTTATTGATGGGCTGAGAATCCCTTACATTGCACCTTCCCTTGGTGGCTGTGAAAGCCTGGTGGAGCAACCCACAATTATCTCTTACTGGTGAGTTTTGTCATCTGTTGGGGTCTTTTGCACAATATAGACCTGTCTGATCCAGGCTTTGATTTTACTTTGGAGGGACTACTTTAGTGCAGGCATGGACTCTGGCAATAATGATGTCATGTGTATGCCTGTAACAGGGATCAAACACCAGAGGAGAGAGCAAAGCTGGGCATTAAGGACAATCTCGTCCGGTTCAGCTGTGGGATTGAAGATTCTGAAGACATATTTCATGACATCATGCAGTCCTTGGATGCCATGTAGCTGTCTCTCTCTATAATGACCTCTGCTCCAGTCTCTCTCATCTACATGAATTGGAGCAACAACACCAGGCCAGAAAGGTTGGAATATTTTGTGAGTCCAGCGGACAAGATGGTTGGTGTATATGGAGGAGGATGGATGATTGCTTGATGGAAGGGAGATGAAAATACCAGGAGAAAAGCAGATGTCAAGCCTGAGGGAAAAGCTCTAAGGAACTGGTGATTGAAGCTCTTTACTAGGTGAGTGAAAGCTTTGGAGAGTGTAGAGATGGTTAACAATGGTTAACGTTTGAATCAATTAAAGATGCCACCCCCTTTTTTTTTATATTGTTCGTGCTTGGATTTTTTTGTTTCCCACACAAACCCTGAGAGAAAACTTTAAAAGAGGACATTTATTCAGCGCTTGTACTTTTTGCAATATGAAGCATTAAAGTTGGCCACCTACAATTGTCCTCAAATCTAAATGCTGTATTTGCATGGCTCAGGTTAGTATCACTTGCTTATGGATCATTTTGCATGCTTTGCAGAAGATAGTCTTTGTTGTGAACTATATTGAAATTGATCCTCATCACAGGCATAAATATTTCACTTGTTGAGGTCATTCATTAAATTGACAAAACCTTTGTTCTTTGTGGCATTTGAACTTGTCACAAAATTCAAGGGTTTATTTGACATTATTTGTTTGGCATTTGAGTTTGTTAACACTTATGTGGTTTGATTTGATTTTGGTCGTTGCATTTGAGTTTGCCAACAAATCAAGCATTTATTTTATTGAATGCCATTGTTATGCTGTGAATTCTATGAGGATTAAATTTCCATTCAACTACAAACTTTTTAGATACTTGAGATGAGATTATTACTTCTTCTTTCATGAGTGCCATGCATACATATGTAGTGTGTATGCATCACAAAATACTCTTTGGAAATTTGGTTTTCACTTATGCATATTCTCAACAGGTTCTGAACGATGTCTTATTTTTTAACATTTTTCAAATGTGGAGTGTCTGAACCCTAGAAGACTGCTGAAAAAACTGTGCCAAAACCAAAGATACGTCAAAATGTGTTGAAATTCTCTCCTAAAAGTGTTGAAATTCTCTCCTAAAAAATGTTTCTATAAAACTCGGTGAATTTTTTTCTTTGAAAGCCAGGGAGTTTTTTCAGAATATTCTTTTCAATATTTTTTTGATGTCAAATTTTTGCTAAATTCACTGCCAAATAAAATCTGTGATTCCAAACGGTTGTCAGTTGTAACCATGCCAAACCTTATTTTTATCAAAAGGCACCAGTCTAGAGAGGAAGTTGAAACTTGAAACCAAATGTTGTGTGGTGGTTTTCTTTGCTTTTTCAAAGAACTGCCAGTCCCAGGTATTTTGAAAAAAAAATCAGAATCAAAGAACTGGTCAGTTCCTTGTACTTCAAAACAGCAAAAGCAAAGAACCGCTGGTTTTGAGTATTTTCAAAACCCTCAAAGAACCGCCAGTTTTCAATAAACAATTGTGATTCTTTCTCTGGGGGTTTTTCCAGTTCTTGGACTTTTCACGTTTCTGCTGACTTGGTTCTGAGGGTGGGTATCACAAAAATATTTTTTGCTGGGTCAGTTCCAGGGCGTGGAGGTTTCAGAAAATGGGAACCGCTGGTTATACACCTAGATAACTGGTCTAATAACCATCAAAGAACCCGGTGATGCTTGAAAGAACCGCCCAACACTAGTTCTTTCTTTCTTTCTTTTGAAACCCTCTCTCTCTTTTGGAAAACCCTAAGATCATCTCCAGCGGTGCTCAATATGTGACCATGTGAAAATGTTTTTCACATCCAAGTTTAGTTATGTACTTTTTTGCAACCCCACCAATAAAACTGAAACTTGGGACAGCAACTAGGTGGGGGGGGGGGGGGGGGGGACTACTAAATAGCGAATCACCTGGACGAATCAAAAAAACTGAGCAGAAGTTAGATCATATATATTACACTGTTTTTTGCAGTTGCCTTTCACCAGCCACGGCAACCAGTGTAATCATGATGAGCAACAATTTCTTGAGCCAAACCAGCAATTGTTGGATTTTCTTCTTCCGATTTTACTATGCAAGATCACATACCGAGCACTGCTGGAGATACTCTAAGTTCAACCTAAATAAATTCCAAGTTGAATTCTCACAAGTCAGATGTCCCTGACTTAGGACTGCTAGTAGGGATCCTAAAGTAGTACACCTTTGTGTATGTAATTAGCAACTCCAGAGGTCACAAGTGCCCCTACTTGTATAGAGTTGGAATGCGTTCCAAAAGTGCAAAAGAGAAAGAAAAAAAGTGGGGTTACACAAAACAAAAACTTCCGTAACCGGGACTCGAACCCGGGTCGCCCGGGTGAAAGCCGGGTATCCTAACCATCTAGACTATTACGGAAGGAATGACTATGGTTTCATTCGTTTAATAGATATCGTGAGATTTAAAGTTTGTTTCCATTCATATGTGAACCTTTTCAGACTTGCACGACCAATTTGAACCTTCTTCTCTTCGTCTTCTTCTTCACTATCATGCGAGTAAATATGGTGAATAGAACTTGTTGCAAAAGAAGCAAGCAGTGTACAACATTTGCCAGACAATCAAATTCAACAAAACTGAAAATTGTGTGTTTGTGAAAAACTATCCTTCAACTTTTAGGTTTTCATTTAATACCTTCCAACCAAAATGTCTGCAAATTTCAATTTCAGCATTCAAGCTTTCCCCAAGTCTAAGTCCCTTACCTTCTTCACCCAGTGTGCACTCTGTGTGAATGCTATGGTTTGGAGCTAAAAAGAGGGAGTAGTGCTACAATCAAGCATTTAACATCCTAGCCAAAGGCGAGCTTGCTTCTTTTTTTCTAAACTAATTCGAGGAAGGGCTCCAAAGGAGTGAGGACAACAAATATACATTTCTTTTACTTAATGTTTTCTTTTATCACGCTTCTGACCAAATGTCCTAACTAAACTTGCTTTTTCTAAGCTAAATCAAGGAAGAGTTGTGAAGGAGTAGGCGTAGCAAATATTTATTTGTTTTGTTTAGCATTTTCCTTCACCAAGTTTCTGATCATAATAGAATGAAGTCATATTTGCATAATTCTATCCTACACAGCAACCCTTCATCACTTCTTTATTTGCCTACTTTGCTCGAGTTCAACCCATGGGTTTGTTCCCTTTATCACTTGTTAACTTGCATTTCTTCTGCTCTCAAGTTCCACCCCATGTGTTTGTGCACTTTTATCACTTCTTAGTTTGCCTTTCTTCCCGCTCTCAGAGTTCAACCCATGGGTTTGTTCATGTCTTAAGAGTGGTGGATCTTTTGTGATTATGCCATTACCACCTGCTCTCATTACAATGTACAAAATTCTAAGCATTTTCTACTAAGCTCACAATCCTCCCAACACATCGTCAGAAGAATTGCTTTTCCCCATGATTTCCCATGATATTGTATCCTTTAAATTTTAGGCAAACAAAAATTTTCTATGTTGGTTTTAAGAGCTTTGCATATTGATGATCTGCTGCAAAATCAGAAGCTGACATTCGATGCAGAAAAGGTGACAGTCGGGTATTCAAAATGCAACCAAATCAAATCTGCAAGGTCCATCTCTATACAGATATAACAACATTTAGTCTCTCTCTAGAGAAGCATTTAGCACAAAATATTCCTCCTACAAACTACATGGTCAAAGAACTGTAACCTCAACAGTCTCCTATTATTAACAACCATGATCATTTGATCCAGTTGATTGACAACACATGCTTAAATTGCAAAGCTCCATAACCTGCAATTTCTGTCACCAACTCTGTCGGTCACAAGCTTGTAAGAAAGTAAGCCTTGGACTCTCCTTTAACAACATTGAACATCTGGGCGACATTGCTTCTATGGCTTGATCCTCAAGTCAGATAAGTCAGACTCTGTCCTTTACATACTAACCTGAGAACAAACAGCAGCAGACAATTCCAAAAAGCAACCACAACCCACCACTTGCTTAGAACTGAGAGTTGAGCTGACAGCTCACATTTTCCTGGAGGATTGTTGTTCCCAGGAAAACACAGTCTCTAGTCCTTCAGATTGGCCTGTATCACTGAGACCTTCCATTTGTATTTTTCTACTGTAGCTGTCACCTCCATTTGCTACAGGTTCAAAACTCCAAACAAGCACCAGAAAGCACCTGCTACTTTGTATTTCTCTCTATGTCACTGTACCTCCATTCGCTACATGTTTCCTCCATACAACCACCCAAGCACCAATCACCTGCAAATTTCAACGATATGGAAAACCACACCCCTCTTAATGCAGTGGCAGGAGTACCATTCACAAAGATCACTATTCATGAGTTCTAGAACACCAAGTCCAGGGTACTGCATTGTAAGAAAGAAAATCCTGTGGATGTTGTTCACAGCCAAGTGTTTCTGCATAGTTAGGTGTACAATGCAAACCACAGAGGAAACCCATCTTTATGCAAGTGCACCCATGTCCCACACATGCTGCAAGTGAGGCAGGAATGCATCACACATCATCATCCTTGAACAAAAATACACAGCTTGGGTTTTTGAAAGCTTCAAAGAAGCTGCATTAGTAGGGTAATTGTTGTGGGTGTTGTAGGTACCTGAAACAAACTTTTTGATTGTGGTGGGTGAGCTTGCTACCGGAACTTCTTAGACCTGATGCAAAGAGGGATGGAAAAGAGAGAAGTTCTGCCACACCCATCCCTTCTTGGATTCTCTGATGTTAGCTCCATCAACCCGAATCCAACTCTTCTTTGAGGCATTGTAGCAAATGAGTCCAAAATTCTCTTTACAAGGGAAGAAGAGGAAGTCCCCGTTACCAAGACACATCTTCCTCCAGTCCTTGTTTTGTTTGAAAGGCAATTTCATGGCCCGTGTCCAAGCCCCTTTCTCGTTCATCTTCAGCACACGCGCGTTCACGGGATCCGCAATCGACAAGCATCCTTGAAAATCCATGACCGTCATTTCATCGACGGATTCAGAAGGAAACCCTTCGAACAGCATCGTGATATCGAAAGCTGCAGGAAGTGGGAATTTCGCGAAGCTCTTGGTTTGCAGATCCATGGAGACGCCTTCCATCACCAGACGCGGACGAGGCTGATTCCATGTGTGGAAGGTGCTGTAAGCTTTGAAATGGATCGATCCGCCAACTGCAACTCCTTGGCAGATGCTTTCATCGTAGATCGTGTCGGAAACTGTCGTCCAAGCATCGGTATCGGAGTCGTAGATCTGTGCGAGCAATTGCTTCTCGCGTCTTTCGTCGCATTCGATCGAGACCTCTGTTTGGCTGTTGAAGCATTCCGAGACATCGACGACGACGTTCGCCAAGACTATCTTGAAGCTGTTCGACGCTTCGTCAAACGCAAGCACTTTCACAGAGTAGTCCCAGTCGGTTCCACAAGGCGGATCGGGAAGAAGTCTCCAACTCTTTGTGAGAGGATTGCAGAGGAGAAACTTAACATCTGAAACCGGTTCTGAACCACCAGTGCAGCTGATGCTGTCATCTTTCTGAGCAACAATGCCGCGCAAACACAACAAACCTCCGCCAGATGCAACGAATGATCGGCTCTCGAAAACCGGAGCAAGGAAAGACAAGGAGAATCGTCGCCATTCTCCTGTTACAGGATTGCACACGTTGAAAGCTCTGCAGATGCCTTCCTCTCCATCCGTTGTCATCAAGAACGGCTTCTTCTGGGAGCGATGGCGATGACAACTTCCGCATCGAGGAGTGAATTGGTGACAAGAGCTGAACAGACCTGTCCATCTCTTGCACACACAACGCATCACTGGAAGCGTCTCGTAATCCAGTAGCGCCAAGACGTGCATCTCTAGTATTTCTTGAGGCAGTTTGCTCCATATAGCTGGATCCATGCTCGTTTATGTCACAACAAAGCCAAAGTGTTCACAAAAAAACAAAACACACAGAACAGAACACGGAACAAACAGTACACGCACAAGCACAAAGGAGAAAACTAAGAATAAAAAACAGCGGAGGAAGAAAAAAAAACCAAAGCAACAAGCAGCAAGCTGCAAAAGAACACAGCAAAAGCAGAAAAGAGAAACAGTTTCACAAGCGTAGCACTGCACACAACAAGGTGCAGGAGAAAAAACAGGGGGAAAATTAAGAAAAGACAAAAAAACAGAAAGCGTCGAAATTCAAATCAGAACTAAATGCATGAGCGAGAAAAGAAACATCGATATGACAGGAAATGATTTCTCGGATATTGAAAACGAGCTCGTATGTGCGTCATACGATCGGAACTTCGAGAAATCGCGAGCGAAGAGTCCGCGACGCGACTCGACAGCGTTGGGAAAACAACAGCAAAGCTCGCAATAAGAAGAAGATGACGAAGAGGACGACGACGATGAAGACGACGAAGACATGACGAAGAAGGCGAAAAAGGCGACGAAGAAGATGTCGACGACGACGAAGGAGACGAGTAAGAAGAGCGAGTGTTGGTAGCGTACTATGCTTTGGACGAATTAGGGTTATCTTAGTCTCTCTTTCATCCTCCTTACCTACTATGTCAATTAATAATATTTGGATGAGGACGGATGAGGTGGAGGGGGAGCATGCACAAAATGACGAAGAAGACGAGAAAAAGAAGAAGGAGGAGGAGTTCTGGTAGCGTACTGTAGTTTGGATGAACTAGGGTTACCAAGATATTTTCAAATATGAAATTATGTAATTTCTTTTATTGAGAGGATTTTCACTTCAAGAAGTATCAAGTGTTTTTTTTTGAGATTTTGGTAGCAATAATTTAACCAAAATTTTAGGGGAAAAAAAACCAGATTTTTTTTTTTCTCTCGCTCTTTTTTTGGTGATGTAGCCCAGGTACGGATCATCTATGAGATAATTTAGCCAAATTTGGCTATTAAAAAATGAAAGATTAAGAAAAATCATTATATGTTTTTGAGAATTTATCCATGTATAGAAATGTGACAATTTTTTAAGGATTTTTTTTTTGAAAAATTCAAATTTTGGCTTTTTTTTAATAAAAAAAATCGTTGAATTTACTGGAATTTGTTTCAAATTTTTTGCAAAATTTTGCACCCAAAAAAAAAAGGCTCAACGAAACAAGAGCGGAGAGTCACTTTGAGTTCATAATCGTGCAATATAACTTCGGAACACCATTACTTTGACGTAACTTCATGAAAACACACTTGAAGAGCATGTTACGACAACATAGAAAAGGCATGTAAACACAAAAACATGGTACAAGTGACAACAACATGCATTGAAAAGGATACGGAAAGAAAGATGGTGACGGAAACCGAAGGAGTGAAGGACTTAGCCGGTGCGGAAGAAGACGTTTGTGGAGGTGTATTTGGGG
>Ga0209208_10006206_pt1 | contig 16491 bp, 11 predicted proteins | sample S1TSphfallax_3_FD_187694 | JGI IMG/M metagenome (GOLD analysis project Ga0209208, IMG submission 187694) | Host-associated microbial communities from peat moss isolated from Minnesota, USA - S1T2_Fd - Sphagnum fallax MG (SPAdes) (version 2) | ecosystem: Host-associated > Plants > Peat moss >...
AGACTTGCAAATTACACCTTTTTTCAAAAATAAACATTTTGAATTATGTTGTTTTGTTATGTATAGAGTTCATAATATTGTTAATAGAAGAGAAAGTGATGTCATATGTCACAGTGTCCGAAGGTCATGGGTACCCACTAGTCATGCATATAAAACCAAAAACATAGCATATTAGAAATAAGTGGAAAAAAATTGTAAACCATCCCACACCTTTATTATTATCATAAGAATTCACTTCCAAAAACATTATGACCAAACAAATTTTTAAAGTAAACCACAAGTATCCCCATTTGTCGAATGGTAAATTTGTAAATGATAATATTTTTAGTTTACTTTTAAAACTTAATTGCTCTATTATTTTTGGGGATGTAGATATCATTATAATTTTGATTATGACAATAATAAAAAATAGAAGATCTATCTATTAAAATTGGGTGCAAATGCAATAACATGAACCACATCCGCCCCATTGGGACTCCTTTTTGGATGTTTTATTCTTGGAATATCCACAAAAAATATCAAAAAAATCTTTAAAAATCATGAATTTTTTAAATAATATTTTGAAAAACCTTCACTATAATAAAAGGTGTCCCTATACACCAAGTGATTTCTTTGGATTTTGAATGAATTCACTAATTATAGTGAACAAGAACCAGTGAAGAAGCAGTGAATTCACCAGTCTAGGGAACAGGGACCAACAAACTACACCCACATTTTGTAGTAATGCTTGCATTAAAAAAAATTCAAAAATTTTCATTTAAAAATGAAAGTTATTAAACATGTCCTTTTATTGTTTAAAACACTGGTTATAGTGTTTTATTAATGTTTTTTCATTTTTTTTATTCATTTGATTAATTTCAAATTTATTCACAAGTTCCCATGATATATTATGAATGTTATCATATAAGTAAATCCTACAATTTCAACACAAAATTAAATTAATTTTTCAATAACATGGAACATCAAACATTAATTACACTTGATGTGGTAGGTGTTACCACGACTACACCCAACCTACATAAACCACATTTTTTCACTTGAGTTTTCACTAAATAAAATAAAGTTTGAACTTACAAGTAGACAAAAAACTAATTGAAACAATTTGAAAGTTGAAAATCAATGCACAACAATGAATAACTATGTTTATATATATATATTAATAAAATTTTTAGTGTAAACCAATTTTTTCATGGGTTTTATTACTATTTAATTTTCCTTTCATCCACCTTTGAGAAAGTATGTACAATTTACCATGCTTACACCTTTTAATCATAAGCATGATACAATTTTTTTTTTTGATATTACCTTTAAGTTAGTCGACATTTTAATCATTTTCAAAACCAAGACATGATTTTTTTTTCTTAATTAAGAGTATTGAAATCTATTGGGTTTAAATGTTTTTCAAATTAAATTTGTTGACCCCATGTTTCTATGATGTTGGTTAACTCAACAAACTCATGAGTTCTCTTTGGATTATGAGATAAATATGCATACAAATTTGATAACATATTTTCAATTTTTCCACAATGCCCAACTTGGAAAACATTTAGACCACCAAATTAATGTGGTGGTTCATACAATGCACATTAAGTAGGATTGGTGCAATCTAATCTTTCAACTAGGTTGCTACACTTGTTCTAACGCCTTAAAAAAATGTTCACCCCATTAGCTCCAAATGTAACTAGTTTGAATGCAATTGCATCTTGATTCAAATCATGAAAAAACACCATGGCATCCATTAAAATGCATTTCATATTATTGGAAGTGGCCCCACCAACCATTTGTTGCAAGGATAACAACAATGTAGTCCATTACCAATCTTCTACAATGTAAGCATGAATGGAAACCTATGATTGTTGATCAAAACTTGTCACTTCATCATAAGAAAGGGAAATGAACTTAACATGTTCAACTAAAAATTTGGTTTTGTTGACAAGAGACTCATGTATGCAAGATGTCATCTCCCAACCACACGTGTTTTGACCAATGGGTCACCTGCTTCTTTACTACTTTTGGAAAAATATTCCTAGAATATTCTTGGAATATTCTTGAAAAATCTTGGAAAAAATCTTTAGTTTTTTTTAATTTTAAATTCATAATATTGTATTAATGTTCATGTTAAAAATTTGGCAAAAAATGTCATTGTCAAAAAAATTGAAATCCATTTACAAGTCCTTTTACTATTTAAAGGCAAGCATTATGGTGTTTAATGAATGCTTTTATTTATTTCTTATTCATTGGATTAATTTCCAATTAATTCACATGTTCCCATGATATATTAAAAATAAAACTATATAAACAAATCTTAAAATTTCAACATCAAATTAAATTACGACTTTAAAACATGAAAAAACCAAGCAAGTGTTACACTTGTTATGATATGTATTATTGTGACTTCACCCATGGATAAAATCTTTATTCATGTGATACTCACTAACACTACAAATTCCTAGAATTACCATTAAAGCCTTCACCCTTCCACCATGTTTTTAAAGGTTGTCCAATTTAAGGGCCAACAACTTTTCCTTGCCCTCTATTTTGGCACAAACTTTGCATTTAACTTGATGCACCTTCCTTTGTTCATTTTTCTACCACAAATTCAACCCAATAAATTTAACATTCCAAACATTTTTAAACATACTATTTTTTTTATAGTCCTTTTTTCTTTTAGTCGCTTAAACTTAAATCTAAATATTTACATCATAAAAAGGTTTAACATAAATGGGAAGGGGGTAGTTGTTAATAGAAGATGCAACATTGATTAACTCAATTTGAGAAAAAACCTATGGAACTTAAAGTTTTCAAAAGGTTGTAAATGGCCATGTTCAACACAAAGGATTGAGTAGTGAAAACAAGGGACAACATAAGCAAAGGGGCACTAAACCATAAGTAAACTCGAATGAGTTGAATGAAAGATGTTAAACAAAAAGCAAGGATTTGATTCAACTAAATGCAATGCAAAAACAACAATTATAAAAATTTACCTTTTATTATGCAACAACTACTTTGTAAAAGCTTGGAACTTTGCTCAATGAAAAGGATTGAGTTAGGGAACACATTAAGTAGTGAGTAGTGAAAATAAAGGATAACCAAAAAAAAAACACTAAACCTTAAAGCCTAAACTTGAATGAATTGAAAGAAATGACAATTGTAAAAACATACTTTTACATTGTGTAATTTTATTTTATAAAACCTTAGAGCATTGCTCAATGAAATGAATTAAACCAATGCACAATGAGTAGTGGAAGAAGGGACAACAAGAACAAAGGACCACTAAAGGGCATATTCATGGTTGGGGTACCTAAAAGGATTATCTCATGAAAAAATGACTACAAAGGATTATTTCCATGAAGGGTCACATAATGTTATTTTTGTGACATACGTGTGTCAAACAACTATTGGGGGGAGGGGCAATTAGATTTTAGATTTATATTTTCCCCCACCCTATTATTATCCAACTTTTTAATATGCATATGTTTTAGCCACCCTATATTTGTTTATGATTTTTTCTAAAATTCAATTTCAGTACCTTATATTACTATAAATTTGAAGTTAGAAAAGTTTAGAGGTTAAAGCAAAAATGAAAGCATGGAATGTAATTGAAATGAAAAAAATTGCAATTTACAAAATTTTATTAGTCACGAATTCATTTAGAAAAGTTGCATCAATATAATCAAACCAATGGATTTTATTTTTCTTTCTCATCCTTCATCATGAAAATAGACATAATAGAATCTACATCCACCCAATTAATATCAATTACATCATACTTAAATTTAAGATTACCATGTGATTTACTAAACCAGTTTAATAACACCATGATAACGAAGCCCCCAATTGTTTTATTAATTATTGCATTAGGCTTGTTCATCAAATCAATGGGTTGTCTTGAAAGGTCTTATCTATTTTATACTCTCTTTCTAATTCTTTGAATTCTCTTTAACCACAATGTTCCAACACTTGTGTCATTACAAATCACTACAAGAAAATGCGATTTTTTAGAAGGTCCAACTCGATTGAAATATCCACATTGACCAAGGGGGATGGTCGATTTGATTAAAGGCTTGGGGCATGAAAAACACAAGTCATTTTTTACTTAGACACTTGACTAAAATGACCTTTTTGACCATGTGACAAACCAAACATCTGGTAAAAAAGGCCAGAGGTCTATCAAAATGACCAAGGCTTAATCAAATTGACCATACTTAATGGCCATTGTCATTTACAATTAGTCAAATGAGCCATTATGATTTGACATTTAGTCAAATCAACCATATTAATTTGGTTATTTAACTTACAAGTTTATTTTGCATAAGGTATAGACCAAACCTAAATTCATAGCTAGTATACCTTCGATTAGGCATATTAAAACTAATAGCTATTTATAAAATTTAATAATCTACTTACATGTTATCTTTAGGCACATGTAAGTACTTAAACTTAGTACATTAATTAGTAAATATTTAATAATCGATAATTAATACTCATTAATTGATGATTAATATATTTTTTATTAACTAATTACCAAATAAATGTCAATTAATAACCAATAATTAATTTATCCATCAACTTGTTGATTGATTAATTATTATTACCAAATTACCAAATTTATCTTATTTTTTGGTTAATACTTGATAGTAATTTATAATAATTAATAGTAATCAATATATAATTGTAACTAATTATTGATAAGTGATTATTTTAAACTAATTTTTAAATTAATAATGATTTGCTATATATTAATTTGATAATTATTAATTCATAGTAAATAATCAATAAATAGTAGTTTAAAATTAAAAATCAGTAATTAATAATATATTATTATTATTTAATATTTCATAGGACATATTCAATAATCAACCATTTATATTGAATGATCATTAATTAATATTTAATAATTACTCAAAAATAATCAATGATTAATCATTGATATTATCTATGTATACTTTATAGGAATTCATTAATCATTTTTAATTATTTTTATTTACCTATAAGTAACCTACCCTACTAATTAGGTTAATAGCCTAGGCCACCTAAGCCTTGCTACTAGGTAGGTAGCCTAATCTAGGCCATTTAAGCCTATTAGGTATGTAGGTTAGCTTAGGCCACCTAGGCCTACAAGGTGGGTAGTTTAACCTAGACCATGTAGGCTTATTAGGTAAGTACGTAGCTTAACCTAAACCTAGACCTACCTAATAGGCTAAGCTACCTACTTAATATGCTTAGGTTAGGTCTATTAATAGGTTCATAGGTACTTACATAATCTATTAAATAACATAGGCATAGATAACTTACTAGGTAGGTATAAACATAAACCTAGTAGGTACCTATAAATCCTAGTAGATTATAATTTACATGTTACCTAAATACATGCATTTATATATAGGTACTTCCTACCTACTTAGGTTTCTCTACCTATAACCTATTTATTTATGTAAGTAGTGTAAAAATATTCAAGTTCATTTAGTACATATGCATGTTGAAAATAAATTCATGGGAGTTGATTACAATATGTTGGTCCAAAATTATGTTCATTACAAATATTTTGTCCAAAAAAATCAGTTTATGGGGTGGTGGTGCAATGGTTAAAGATTTGAAATCCTCCTCAATGTGGAGGTGAAGAATTCAAGTGCCCACACTTGCAACCTAAGCTACCTTGGCTACTTAGTTTACATAATTAAGTAGCCTAGGTTGCAAAAGCTACTAGACCACCTAGCCTAAAGGGCTTGGCTTAGCCTAAGTGGTTTGGTCTAACTTAAGTGGTTAAGCTAGGTGGCTTAGCCTAGGTCTAGGACATAGGGTTGGTAACTAAATAAATAAATAATTTTTTTGCATTAATTATTAGGTTTATTAATTAGGTAGGTAAATAAGGCAGGGTAATTAATTAATTAATTAATTAATATTTTCATATTAATTTTAAATAAAATAACTTAAATAATATATTATATTGGTTGCTGCCCAAATTATATTATTGTCACAATGGTTTAGTAAAAAAAACCTAGTAAGAAAAACCAACCAAAAAAACCTAGTCAAAATGATCGGGTCCAAATCAATTTGTTTAAAATGGCACTTTGGTCAAGTTGGACATGGGGGCAAAAAAACCATATCGGGGACTTTTTTGATTAAAATTCTTGTTAGAAAAGCTATGACTTCTTGTAATGAATATGAATGGGTTTTCCAGCTTTTGAACTTTTACCACCTCATTACTTTGAACTAGCTTGGTTTTTATCATTGTGCACAAAATACACCCCACAATCGCTACTTAAACTTAACAAGCATGTACTACTAGAGGACGCAACTATCAAATAAGCATCTAAATTATTAATATACATTAATTTCCTCACACATGTTAACCTATCCTTAGAAAGAAAAGGGTTTGCATTAAGTTGGTTTACCAACATGAACTTGTAGATCTTATTCTTTTGATATTCCACAAGAAGGCAAACTACATTCTCACACCCAACATAAACTGAAAATTGGTTTCCAATTTTATTCAACATATGTAAAATAACATGTTATGTTTTTGATTCTATGATGGCCACATCACCTAGGTCTTCATCAACTAGATTAGCTTCCACATGCGTTACACTAGGTGGTGGAACATGTTTTGGTTCTTCATCAACATAATTTCGAAACACTTCACAATCACCATCTTCACCTATAATGGGTTTTCTAAATGGAACATAAGTTAAATGTTTAAGATCATCTTATTCCACCTTCCATGGTTCATTGAACCACGATGAATCATGACTTCATGCAATAGGACTTCCTTTCATGTTCAACATGGTTAACATATTTTGAGCATTCCCAAATTTGTCTATTGATGCATGAATTACATCATGATCTGACATTACTAAATTGCAATCAATCAAGTTAACAATAGGTTCACCTTCTTGCAAAGGATGAATGTAGCCCAAACATTTTCCATCTTATTGTGCACTTTACCAAACTAAAGCCCATTTTCACCATACTCAATAACAACAACATGGTTAAGGGTATTTGTGCAATTGACAAGGTCATAAGCATGTTCCATTCCAACCATTCCTCTTATCTTGGAAAAAACCACTTCACAAAAATCTGATTCAGTCAAGTGGAAAAATATTGTTAATTAAAGGTATTGATCTTTAAAACGCTTGATCAACAAAACAACAAAGTGATAAGACATTTGAATATCCAGAAAACATTGTTGGTTCATAAAAGAATTTATGATGCTTACCTTTTCAATGTTCCCAATCGTTGCATGATCTCCATGCTTCAACCATAATTTCCAAAGATGGAAAAAAAACGACACTTTCAAAGCCACAACAATTATATTTCGCAAATATCCAAAGTCGTTGAAAGAAAGATATTAATGTAATCTACACATAGGGTGAATGCATGGTATGGTGGCTCATTTATGGAATCACATTCATATTTTTGTAAAGCACCTTTTGTTTAAATGGATGTGGTGATAAACATATGTTTCAATTTGTTAATTAATAATTGATTCTAAAATCCTAACTTGATTATGAAACTAAAAGCATAATTTATTTTTGAAAATGTTACCCCTTTATTAATAATGGACTTTTGAAAAAACAATGTATGGATTGATTTCTTACTTGCAATAATGTAACATCAATGTATTCATAGTAAATTTTAATTTGATTGATTTTTAGTGGTTGAGTATATGTTGAAAAATGGAATAAATAACATATATATGGGACCATTTTCTTGAAAACCTTAGCAAATCTTTTTGTATGGAAATGGTTAAAATTTGACTTTATTTTCATAAGTCCTTGTGAGATACAAATTATTTTTTCTTTCAATTAAAAAAAAGAAAGTGTTTGATTATGAAAAATCTAAAGTGGCCATTATTTATATGGACTTTATAAAAACATTTTTCCAAGTATCATGATTTTTTAAAAATTTCATCCATCAAAACAACTAACATCATCATCATTTTAGTTAAGTTTAGAAATAAAATATGAATGTTCACAAATGTATGAACATCAACTCATAAATGATTATAATCATAAATTATGATAAACAAGTAACCATGTTCTTTAGCAAACTTTTTATGGACTTTTATGGAGTGGAGCATTTGTTGAAAATGAGCTAGCATACCATGCATTCACCCCATATTTTCAAATATAACTCAATACCTAGTATGAGTATCTCCACAACTTTGTAACATTTTCAAATAGTTCTAAACCTTTAGTTGACAAATCTTTTGAGTAGAAGCCCAATTCTATTTATTAGTTTTTTGAATGTCCTGAAGTCGTAGACCATGTTGATCAAAAGTGTATTTGTTATACACTAAACCAATATGTTCAAGAAAACAAGTTTTTACCACTAATTGTAAGGATCTCACTAGATTATCCAATGGGTTGATAAGTTTCTTACCATTGTGAATGTAATCCTAGTCATGAAAACCCCAAGCATCTTGAGCTTCATTTAGTCCAATAGACATCAACCACCCTGGCCATTTAATTTTCAAACACAAACCTTGTTGTATGGTATAGTTTGCTAGCATTCACTAGCGTTTGTGATTGTCACCATCGGTTGCATGTTCAACAATGGGTCCCACAATGGCTTGACATTTTAACTTCCATAAAACATCTATAACATCCCATTGTTGTCAAACCTAATTAACATTGAAACAATTACAAGTACAACACAACAAAAACCAATCTTGGCAACTTTTCATGCAAAGGATTCACGATCATGACTTGTGCAAAACTTGCAATTTTGTTATTTGTGAAAGCTTCAAGGACATTGTTATACCTAACCTCTCCAATTCCAATAACAAGCCTGAAATTAGTCACACAACAATGATTTTCTTTTGCACCACAATTTCCAATTAGATTATCACCTTTATAATCCCGTGAAACTCTAGACTTGATTTAAGTTTCATCTTCAACCAATATAATAGGGACAAGTCCACCAATGTTATGAACTTATTTTGCCTCTTTATAAATCTCTACTACACATTTGAAAATAGTAACATGTTCACCAAGTACAAATTGCACACCTTTTTTGTTAGCTCTCTTTATTGCTTTCTAGTTTGGTCCAACAAAGTTCAATTGAAATAAATCACACATGTGTTGCCCACCATACATCTTCATAATTTGGGCAAAGCCTTTGCTATTCATATTCCACTTGTAACCTTCTTTTTTCCGATTTATATTTCTTGCAACATCTTTTAGAAAATCCCACAAGGAAAATTTCCCACCAAAAGCATTTGTGCGATGGGTAGACAATATATTATTGCAAAATTGAAGCACATCTTTTCTCTTTAGACATTTCAAGTGAGCTAGCCTTCAATTATGGCCTAGACATCTTCAATTGGGCAACCTTACCCTTTTGATACCAAAGGACAAACTTGGAAGCTTGGTTTTTTTACAAATGGCACGATCATGGATAGATAGTTCATGAATAGACAAGTACCTTAGCCTCCTACCAAACCCTACTCCCTTGGCACCTCTCTTTACGATGGCTACATCTTTTTGAACTATCTTTTTTCTAAAATCAATTTCTTGTGGAATTTGGGAGCAAGCATCACAAGTGAGGTTAATGAATAGTTCACCAAAATTAGATATCCATGGACAATCTCTATGTCTAAAACAACCATCAATTTTGTACTCCAAACATCCTAATTTCAACTCCACTTTTGTTTGAGGTTAAACAACCCATGTAAACCCAAGAAAAAGGTCTTACAATAAGCTATGAACTTCAAAGATTTTGTTTGTGGAATATTTGCAAGTCCTTGACCAATAACCCCAACACAACAAACCAAATATAAAATTGATATTACCTTTAGGTTTTGCATCAATATTCGTGTATTTGTTTGAGTTTAGCCATTAATACAAATTCCCTTGATTTCTTGAAACACCCTTGCTAGATGTTGAAGGCTTCCCTTTTTGCCCTATGAACAAAAATAATGCTACAAAGCCTTTCTTACTCAAAACATCTTCAAATGCTTTTGCATGATTGGTCCCTTCCATGTGATTCTTCAAATTTCCTCCAAATTCTTCTTTGGAAGGCATTGTTGATAGAATTCATTGCAAAAGGTAGATTTCACTTTGTACCAAAACAATTTCAAATTTAATGATTTTGGATTAGCAACTAAAACAAAAGGTTGTTCATTTGCAACAAATGGTGCATTAATAGATTCAATAATTCCTATGCCCTCTATAACAACCTTCTTATGGTCTTCATTTGTGAGAAGAACATTATAAGAAATTTGAAAATAAATTACTATAATTTTAGTTGTAAAAGACAAACTTTTAGTCGTAATGAACACATGCGACTACAAACCTTATAGTTGCTTTGGACAAGTGGCAAAAAACAACCAATCCTAAAAAACTCCACATGGCATGTATAGTCACCTTTATAGCCACATATCATTTGCAACTCTAAGGATTTTTCATCCATTGATTAGTCATGGGACTATGTGATTATAGATATGACTATGTAAAATATTGGGCAACATTTTGAGAATAATTAAATTTAAATGATTTAATATATTTATAAATCATATTTATAAACAATGTAATATAATAATTCATATTATTGGTAATTTCATATATCCTTGAACGTATGAGTTACTGACAAGTGTCACTTCTTATATTAGGTTAAAAACCTAATTTAGGTAGATAGGTCAACCACATAATCTAGGTACCTAGATAGGCCTAGGTAGGCACCTAGGTTAAATAACCTAACTATGTAAGGTACATATGGTCAACATACCATCATTGACCACAACTATGTAATTGTGAGGTTTGATCTTTAGACCCCATGGATGGATTTCAACTCCTTTGCCATCAAACCACCCCACTTGATCTACAAATATAAAGCATTACATTTTATTTAACCCATACTTGACTTTGAACATTACATAAACATCAATTTCAAAATTTCATATTTTATTGATATTTGTCCAAATGGAACAAAATAAAGTTGATTTTTTGAGTATTTTCAATGACATACACAATAAAATATGTTTTTCTTCCAAAAATCTACATTAATTTAAATAAATGTTTTTAGAATTTTGTTAAATTGAATTACATTTCAATGATGATTTGTTGGAAAATGTTTTTCAAGCACATGATTTATAAATGAAAAATATTTTATGACTAATATTTAATAATATATAATAAATTATCTCCCACATATTAATCTTTCATTTCATTAAAAAAATTATATAATGTGATTATAATATACCATAATTTTTATTAATTCACAAATAATTTTTATAAATGGATAATATATCTATCACATTTCAAAATAAAATAAAATAAAAATATCAATTATAATATTATGATGTATAATATTTTTATATATTTTAGATTTTAACTAAATCACATTTAATAATGTTAGATAATTAATGAATTTGATGGAATTTTAAGTTTTATATTTTTACAAATATAGTGTATAAATTTTATCTAAATTTATGGTAAAAATCTTATGATCAAATAAGTGATATATTTCTTAAACATCTTAAACCTCTATTTGATTAAAAAATATATAATACTTGATTATGATTATAATAAGTTGTAATTTTACCAATAAAATTTAATTTACATGTATAATATATAATTAAATAATCATCATATATAATATTTATAAATAGATCATAAATCAAATATCTTTAATAAAAATATAATAATTCTTATTGTTAATGTCAATAAACAATTAAACACTAGTTGATTATTAAACAAATATTGTGATTCCAAAGATACCACATATTTTTAATCATCAAAATATCCTAAATGAAAAACCCATTGGCCCTAGTTGCCAAAACAACTATGACCAATTGCAAAAACAACTAGGCTTTCATCCATCCAAGGATCCATTCACAATATTGGATGAAAAATGTACATTTTCATTTTACTTTTCCATCCAAACATGTAATAGTCATAAATTATAGTCGCATTTGCAACTTCATTTGATTATATCAACACTATAGTTGCATATGTGACTACAATAATTACATATATGACTACACACATTTACGACTAAAATGACACATAGGACTAACCCAACTGTAGTTGTGAAAGTAGTTGATTTGGACACTAGTTGCATTTATAGTCGTAACCATATGGTTGGAATGGACAAGATTTCTTCTAGTGGAATGGTTTTCCCTTTAGGAACAAAGATTGAGGATGGGTAGAAAAGTCCACACCTTTTTCTCAACACTAATTTCGAACATGCACAAATGACATTATATGGCTCTTCTTGAAATTTCCAAAGAGATTATTGATAGAAGACTTACTATGGTCATCACTAACTCCTCCAAATTCCTTACAATGTTCTCTAGACGATAATTTCACAATAACTATATCATTTTGGTCCCAAGATTTCAAACTCCAAAGATGGTCATCAAATGATATTCTTGTTAGCTCATTTTTCAACTTTTCAACTACAACCAAGTATTTTTCCATTATTTCTTGTGGGCTAAAATAGACTTCAAATCTGATTCAATGACAAAACTACCTTCCGCACTTGTTGTAGATGATGTTGGTGGAATTTGTTCTATGGATAGGTCCAAGTCATAGCCCAATTCATGTTATTTGATGGCTACATGACCACTCGACCCAAAAGTACCAACCCTTTGTCGTTTTGCCCCATCTAATGGAACATTAGTCGTTGAGAGGACAAAGACCTTTAATCCAATCTTGTTGAATTTTTCCAACTTTGTCTTGATTGTGTAATTTGCTTCAACATCCCAAAATTGAAAAGGTCATTCCATAATCTCTACCTACTCCAACAAACATCAAAGTCTAGCATAAGTTTGTTGTTGATATCTAGCATGTCCATGAAAAGGATGATCCCATGGTCATTAGTTAGATCCAATTTCAAATTGGGAAACTTTTGAAATATAACAACCAATTTTTGGTAGGCTAATACCACCACCTCTTTTGATTCCCAACAATGTGCCAACATCCCACAAACATTAGTGATGGATTTTAGAGTTTCATTGTTCAAATGCATCACATGGAAAATGTTTCCAAAAGATAAGACACATCACAATACAATGTGATTATAATCTTCATTAGCTTGATGTAAGCAACATCTTTTTGAGAGCAAAAAGGTGCTATGAATAGATTGCCAAGGACTTGCTAGTGAAGTGATGGATTATTACTAGTTGTCTGATAAAGGAAAGGTGATCCACCATATATGGCCCTAGTTGGTCCTATTGTTGGCATGCACCAATATATCCATACCCAATCTCAACAACAATTGCAAAACTCTTTTGAAAGCTCTAATATTCATAACTGGCTAATGGCAAAGGACACAAACACAAGAATCAAAGTTTTGTGATCCACTTTAGCTATAAAAAGGTGTAAAACATATAGACAATGATTTTGGGTACTTGACAATGTAGATGACTATATAAGATACATAGATCAGTGAATGACTTACAAGTGGTTGAAATACCCATATCCTCTTCCAAAGTTGCAACACAATCATGAGGAATAAACATATCACTCCCGAGAAAACTACAAAACATCATGTGTTTATAGAATTGACAAAATGAAATTTAGGCGAAATAACATACATGAGTCCCAACTAACATATCAGGACTCATGAATTTCTAAGATGTCATGGACCTTGATTTGCAGGAGCTTGGTGAGGTGGTAGGGGTGGCCCCCATTATATCTCCACTTGAGGGAGTTGCTTGTAGTGTCCCAATATTAAATTGCGATCCTACAACACATACAATGGAAACAACTTTAGTTTTCATATATTGTTAGAGCCTTGATGGCATTAGTTGTTTCAAGAACTTTACACCATCAGTGAGGGAGCAATGACTTGGCCTCCATCTCAACAATATACATACAAACTCAAACCTTTTTAGAAAGCAAGTTCCAACAAATAATGATATCAACTTTTTCCTGAGAATGTAGCTCCACTTTTTCCCCAAAAGGTTGAAAACATGAAGGTGTAATAAAAAATAAATAAATTGACCATCACAAGGTAAAGGAGATTGCAACATGAGTCAAAGTGATCATATAGAAACTAGTGGGGAGTCATCGTTGAATGGGTTTTGAATCCTAGGTGGCAGACCATTGGACTATTATCTTGCTTGCAAACAAAGAATCTCCTTGAAGTTTACAATGTGTACAATGTCCAATACCTAATAATTTCATTAAAAAAAAAAGGTTTGCATGAGTGTGGTGGAGTTTATCCGATTGTCAACAACCTTAAGTGCAAATGGTCCAAAAAAAAACCTCATTGCCAATTCTTTCACTTGCTCAAATGCACTACTTTGTAGGCCTTGTTGTGTTTCCATTCCTATATCTATATGAGTTGTTGGTGTAAAGAAGTCCTAGGAGTTGAAGGAAAGAATATGATTAATTATCACTTAAGTCCAAATAATTTTATTTTTTCATCCAACACATCCATTTTATGTCTACACTCTAGTGTTTAACATTATTTGAAATACTTTTAGAAGTTGCATTTTTTTTTCTTCCCATTAGAATTCTAGGTGAAGTTAAAGTTTGATATGGGTACCAAACACAACTTGGGCTTTTCATGTGAATTCAATATTCTTCCACAAATTGAACAAATAACTATTCTTTAGAAAAAATAAAACTAGTTTTGAAATGTCCACCATGTACTCTTCTCCCTCTTGCTTAGAAGCCCACTTGAAAAATGCCATCTCAAAACTTTTATGAACGATTGATTGTATCAACACCCAACTTTCAAGGAGCATAGCAAACAACAATTAGGATATATACATGGGGAACTTTTCAACGATGTTTGGTCCCACTAGATGCTGCAAATGTCTATGATTCTAGAGGACTTGGTGGCAACTATCGCAACCCACCTTGTGTGGAAGGTGGAGTTGTTGCTGAGACATTGGTTAACATATTTAGTTATTGGTAGAAGCATACAATTAGAAGCATTTCTGCTACAAAATTGAATAGAATATCTTAAAGAAACATTAAGTGGAATGTGTAGGTGTGGTCTAACAAGCCATTAAACATTACCAAATGCATTTTCCTAGATTTCACCATAGTTGCAATAGATACAATTGAAAGAACCGTTAATGGTTATGCCTAAAAGGCAAACTAAGCATTCGTTGTGCCTAAACTTGGAGTCCAACCCATAGTAGCCCATTAAGTTGAGCCATTTGCAATGCTCGATGCAAAAATATTGGGATAACCATTTAGAGGAGCACTTGTGGCAACTAAATCAAAAGTTAAAACACTAATGGTACTGAAAGACATATTGCTTACTTGTACCCTAAGAGAAAATGGGTCAGAAATAGGTTTGAGTGTTGAAGTAGGTGTAAATGGTTTAGCAACTTTAGCATTAGGTTGAAAGGGATTGCTAGGTGGGTCTGATGTAGGTGGAAATGTAATAAACATTGTTGTATTGGGTTTAATAGGTTGAAATGGATCACCTAGGGTGCCATTTGTAGCAAATGAAAAGGGGTCCATGGTGGTTGTGGTTGTAAGGGATGCAAATGGATTCGAAGTAGGTGTGGTTGTTGTAGTAGACTCAAGTTCAGAATTGATAAGCAAGGGGATGGTGGGGGGGGGGGGAGAAGCACTTATGCAGACCATTGCATTGTGTGTAGACAAATATGGAAAAGTTTGTGTAAACATATTGAGGTCGTTATTAACCCAACAATCTCTTAATCAATACCATTATGTGTTTTCATTGTTAACACAAAATCCCAAAACCAAATATTTTTTCAAGTCAATTCCCCCCTTTGCATTGTGTGTGCTAAGAAAATGCCTTGACCATAATGGTTTGAGAGCATAAGTATTTGTGACTTTTGTGTAGGTAAACCAATCATTTTCCTTTGATCTCTTGTCATCATCACACATCTGAAATTTCATGTGTGAGGTAATGAAAAAATCTATACTTCATCCTATACTAAACTAGGTACTCCCAAGCTACAAAGAAAAAATTATCTCCAATATTGCCTATGAATCCTTTCATCTATGAAGAAGAACTTTCCCATTTCATAGTCAAAATTGTTGCATGTGGATATGGATAAGAAAATGAACATCCATGAAACATTCACATACCCCATTGTAGATGGAAAATGATTTCCTAAGCAACAAAATCTTGATGAAGAAACCTAAAAGACATTCAAAAGTGCATATTTGTGCATGGGTTTCCTAATATTAATAAAGCCCAAAAAATGGAAAGAGAGGAAGGATGCTAATCACGTTGTCACAGTTGATGTAACGCTTGTTTTTGGGCTTCTTTAAGTGCTTCTTGATCATCATTTCATGTCGTTCGTCTTCTTTCATCATGTTCCCCATTTTGCCTAAGTACTGCAAAAACAACTACAACTCTCTTGGTTACCAAAAGCTATCACCTACTATTTACAACTTCTAAAATCTCCCACTTGACTACTAATTTATGTGCCATCATCAAATGTCAACCCTAAGTAATCAATTCAACTAGCATAGCCAATATGAACACAAAATAAATATAGGCAAGCCAATTTTAAATGGTATCATCAAGAAGTTCAAATTTGCTGAATTG
>Ga0209208_10006207_pt1 | contig 16491 bp, 11 predicted proteins | sample S1TSphfallax_3_FD_187694 | JGI IMG/M metagenome (GOLD analysis project Ga0209208, IMG submission 187694) | Host-associated microbial communities from peat moss isolated from Minnesota, USA - S1T2_Fd - Sphagnum fallax MG (SPAdes) (version 2) | ecosystem: Host-associated > Plants > Peat moss >...
ATAATAATAGGGGACATCAAATGCGTAACTGGGAATGAAAATTTTACAAAACGAAATAACTGGGAGCACAATGAAAATTTTGGCGGTAAATTGAGTTTCATCCCATTGTTCCTTTTTTCCTGACTCCCGCATGCCAGGCAAGCCTCCACTACTACTTGTACAACTATTATGGTTATTCTCACAACCTTGTGCATTAAATGATGAGTTTCAGCATTTCATACAACTATTATGGTTACTCTCCCAACCTTGTGCATTAAATGATGAGTTTCAGCATTTCATACTGAGATTTGATAAGATTTCCTAACTTTGCAGATACCACCTCTGAAAGAGAGAAACGGGGGTGAAAGCAGGCACAAAAAGAGGGTGAAGACAGGAGGATGACTTTCTGGATAACTCTCTATTGTGGCATTTGCATCCTTTGCCGAGGCAAGTGGGGGAGATGGCACCTGAAGAAAAAATTTCTTCCTACAAACAAAAGGGTAAGAAGAGACCCAAAATAAAAGAAACAGAGCCAAAATTAAGCAAAGGAAACTGAGCCTTTTTTTTTGAAGCTCACTATCAAAACTCACATAAGAGTAAAAAACACAATCAAACTGTTAAATTGAATTTTTTTGATGTCCAAAATGCACCTCCAGTCTACTACTGCATCTAATATTTTAAATGCGTTCCCAATTCATCCTCACCAAGCAGAGTATATATCTTTTTACCTTGAACTATTCAAACAAGAAGACTATATACAATGGGCCTATAGATGAGCACAAAATCACTTACCTTTTTTTTTCCTATTCCCAAACCCCACACCTGCTCTGCAAACACCCCGCCCCCCCCACTTGTCCAGTTTTTTCTTTTGTCTGCCACTTCCAGAAGTCGTGCATGCATCTCATGAGCCAAACCAACAATCCACTAATGCCACCTCCATGGTTTTAATGTCGGTGAGCATTGTCATATCCATTGTGATTCCATCACCATGCCTCAACACGTTCATTATGTTGCTCCATAGTGCTGCTCTGTGGGCCACCCACAGGAGTTTGCACCTTCCGACTATGGGTAGGTGTGAAAAGCATGTATGGGTTGTACTCCTGTTGAGAATCAGCACCACCACCTTGTATGTTTTGTTGGTGGCCATGTCCATTCAGAAAAGGTGTATGAGAGCTTTGAGAGCTGTGTCGGTCATGGGCTCCAAGAAAACCCACTTGTGAACTTTGAGAGCTGTGTTGGTCATGTGCTGCTCCGAGGAAGCCAGTTTGTGAGCTTTGAGAACTGTGTCGATCATGAGCTCCAAGGAGACTGGCTTGGGAGCTTTGGGAACTGTGTCGGTCATGAGCCCCAAGAAACCCAGCATGGGAGATTTGAGAACTGTGTTGGTCATGTGCCCCAATAAACCCAAATTGTGAGCTTTGAGAGCTATGCCAGTCATGAGCCACAGGAAAAGAGGTTTGAGAGCTATTGCAGTCATGGCCCACAAGAGAGGAGGGTTGAGACTTATGTTGGTCAAGGCAATTGAAGAAGTTGTCACCAAAATCCTTGACCCTACACTCCTCCTCATGGTGGACAAAGAGGGCAGCCTTATGTTCAAACTTGGGCTCTTGAGCTTTTGGTACTTCTGGTGATGAAAGAGGCAAGGTAGTCTCTGCCTGTGCTGCTTGGCGCTGTCTTAATGTGTGAATGATCAATGTCTTCAAAAGATTCATCACTTGCACTGCATGCATGAGTGCCGTGAGAGGATCTGACATCTGTTCCAGAAACAAAATATCTTTCCCTGTTACCAGCAAGAAGATTACCCTTGACACGACATGGAAGGATGATCTGGCATCATGAGTAAGAGGATATAAATGAAAGAGATTTACCTGAGTCATATTGGGCGCAAAAACCATTGCAATGTTCCGTGCATTCATCTTGTTGGAGGCTTCTTCTTCAACAACATCTGCCATTAGGTTGACAGCCCAGTCAAGCAGTGCAGCCTCAGTAGGAGGGAGGTGCTTTATAAGAGCTAAGCTGTCCTTGTCACCATGGCATGCCAGCACTGCATCTGGACTCAATGCATCCAACACACCCTTTGGCAGCTCCCTAAACCATGCCTGTGAAAACCCCAAAGTTGTCAGCTCAGAAAGCTCAGGAAACAATAATCACATGAGAGAAGGCTCTAGACAAGACCTACAAATCACATTTCTCCAGAAGTATTGAGAACTTCTCTATACTTCTGATTAAGTCAACTAGATTGAGAGATCACCCTGATCATAACATTACAGAGACCCAACTCTAAGAAACACAGAAAATACAGGACCACAGGGACAGTTGCCCACACAGTCAGCAGCATTCAACAGACAAATTTCCAAATCACAGGTCAAGGTTTCCAACCTATATGATACTTCTGTGACATTCTCTAAAACAGAACCTATTGTTCCATTTCCATGGCTGTGTGTAAGCACCTTTATACAAAGACTCAGCATTGTGGAAGCTGCAAATCAAAAAGAATTCTTGAAAACTATCTACAAAGCTGAAAAATAAGAAAGACAACTAAGGCAATGACAAAGCAGAAGACTAACTTTGATGAGGCCAGCCAGGGCATGGATGTCAATGTCAGTTGGTACAATCCCCTTATTCAGCTGCTCACGAACATAATCTTCATGGCTATTTTCTGGGTTTATCCTGAAAATGCCTTCAGCCTGACAAAATATGAGCAATAATGGGGGTCAGATTTTGGGTTTGAGTTGTGCTCACTGTCATCTATCATTTCACATTGGTTCATAGAGCATGACTTCTGCAGCAAGAAAACTTATTCAACGTTCATTGTTCTGGTTGTAAAGCTGTCAAAACATCCATGTGGCAGCAGAGCAGTCTTTCTGAACAAGAAACTGGTGATAAGATGTCCAATACCAAAGACTTACATCCAAGTAAAGACACAGAAGAATAAAAAAACCTGAACTCTAAAAACACAAGACTGCCACACAGAAGAGGAAACACACAGCAAGAGAGGGAAGGAAAGAAGTACCTTGAGACCTCCTTGATCATAGAGACGTTTCTGTAAGAGGAGAAGAATCGTGGGGACCATGTTTCCTTGCAAGTCATATGAGCATTGCATTGACTCTGCTGACACTCCAAATACATTTTGGCTGCATCCCGACAACAACCACCATCACAACCACACATGAAACCCTTGTCAAAAACACATGGAATTCTGAGGACCATGAGGGCCAACATGAATTTCTTCAAGCATTGATTTGGAAACCCTGTTCAATGGGTCAGCCTCACATTAGTGCTGGTACAGAGACATTGAAACTCCTTAACTGTCAGAACCCATTCCCAGAAACGAAAAAAAGAAAAAGCCAAGGACATGGGTTTTAGCCATTACAGGCATCCTAACAAAATTTGCAGAGATTTCGATATCCAATCGAAAACCTTGAAAAGAACAATGGGAGCGACGGAGAAGAAGAAGGGAAAGTAGTAACCACCTGGCACTAGGAGTGGGGCGAGGGACTTCATTCTCATACTCTTCAGGCAATCCAAGGAATCCGTTGTATCGATCAAAGGTAACATGGGCGACATGCTCAACATCTGTTGGCCATCCGATTGCCATGTCCATTTCTTTGGCCGCCTTTGAGAATCGTCGAAGATGTTGTGAATCCTCACCAGGAGGCAGCTCTCCTTCTACTTCCTGTTTCTTTTTCTGTGGTCCAGCTTGACAAGTAAGTAAAGATTTTCTAACTGTGGCTAATAGCAGTGCCACCATCGACAGTTGGGCTCCTTCTGCAGTTGCTTCATTCGTATGCCTGCTGCCGTTGTTGCTGCTGCTGAAAAGATGATCCTGAGGTTCTTCATCTGGCATCAAGCATGGACCTTGTTCTTCCCCATCATCGCCAACACTGCCATAAGGAGTCAGCTGGCAAGAAGAACAAGAAACGGGGTCGCTTTCACTGCAACAATCCTCTAAATCTGCGTCCGAAATGTACTGCAACGTGCTGCAGTAATCCTGGTCTGACTCACTGTTGTTCTCAGAAGATAATTGCTGCTGCGGATTTCGGTTTGTTTCAAGGACTGCAGTCATGATCGAGCCTGCACAGGCCAGGAGGAGGAGAAGGAATAGGATGTTCTTCTTGTCTCCTCCTAATCGTTGCTGCGGTTCTTCTTGGAGCTTCTGTAGTCTGCCAAGCTCCTCCCTTGCAACAACTTTGAATCATAATCTCTCTCTGCGCTTTCTTCTTGTAGCTTTGTCTTTGAGCCTCCGGAGTCCTGCCATAGCAAAAAAGTAAAGAACAAAACGTTCAGTCTTCACATCACATTTGCTTAAAGAAATTGATCAGAGACTGCACCTTCCTTCAGCCACTCGGCAAAGAAAACTGTTCTTCTCTCACAGACTCTTTCATGCATTCCACCTGACAGATTTATCAGCTACAGTAATACACTTTCTTCCGCAGCTTGCTTGCAGACCAGAGAGAGCGTTGTCTCTTTTTGTTTTCTGGAGAGCCTGTTTCTTCCCCTAGATAGACTTGCAAGTCTTTTTTCTTCCTCCAGATGTACGTATCTAGAACCGCATATTATTATTCAGAAGATCCTGCAATCCTCTATTTCTCTCAAGATCATTATTGCAAACCGACGACGGACTCGACTTAGACGATATCTATAGTGAAGCCAAGCATTTCGAGATTCATCGGCAGGTAGATCCGCATTATTATAGAGAGACGACGCTTCGATTGAGAGACGTATGTCTATCAAGAATAAGCTCGGCTAGATACAGTAACAAAAGGGAAGAAGCTCTGTGACTCAAGTACACCTAGCGGCTTCTAGGAAGCGGAATCTTGATCGATTCACGTACAACGATATAGTGCGTGTTGAGCTCCGCAAGAGTCCGATCAGGCGATCCGCCTACATACCTCCTCAAAGTTTGTGACGACGGAGGTTTTCCTTCTAATGAGGAAATACACAAAAAGAAGAGAGAGAGAGAGTCGGAGAAGAAGCCGATCGGAAACGTCCCTGACAGGGAAAAGAAAAAGAAAAACAATGAAGATTTCGCCTGTACAATAGTACGCATCCAATCCAGGACGGCCACTTAGCCCCAAGCTGCCGCGGGGGCGAGGGGGGGCCAGGAATATCTGTAACAAAAGAGGACGAGGACACGTCCCAGATCCAAAATAAGAGCCCACAAAAGGCGAAAAAAAAGAAAAACACAAACAGGGAGGAAGCCAGCAGCAAATGCTTTCGGGATAAACCAGCCTTGCGTAGGTAGGTAGTACTACCTATTATTGTTGTTGTTTCTTGCACTCGAAAAGCGACAACCAAAAAGCAAACCCCCCTCTCGGGAACTGTGGGGCCCAGGATCTTCTAACTAGGTACTGTGCAGAAGCAAAATGTAGTAGTAAGTGTCTATGTGTTGTTGGTTTCCTCACTTGCTTTCTCTCCCGAGATCCCCCACCCCCCCCTTGTCTATCTTTCGTCTCCAGCGCTGTCTTCTCTTGGTCTCCTTCGTCTCTCTGTCTTCGCAGAGAGCAAACGCAGGCAGCAACAAGAGCGCGCGCGCGCGCGCTCGTCGTCGTCCCTTCCGCCACAAAAGAAAACATCGGGCAGCGGGAAGCAGTCAGCGCATTAACAACTCCGCAACAGCGTCTCCACGAACGAGAAATCCTCATCCATAAAGCAGCCAGCGCATTAAGAACTCCACAAGAGCGTCTCCACGAACGAGAACTCCTCATCCATCAACTATCCAGCGCCATTAACAAACTACTCCACAACAGCGTCTGTCTCCACGAACGAGAACTCCTCCTCATCCACAAATCATCCAGCGCCATTAACTCCACAAGAGCGTCGAAGCCTGCGCACATGTTAGAGGGCTGAGATGAGCGGTGCCGATTTTCTCGCCGGAAAATGAATGACGTGGTGGCTGAGCGACAGGGCTGACGCGCGTGGTCAGTCCTTGTCTTCAGCCGCTGAGCCACCGGTTTTTTTTTTTTTTTAATTTTTTAAAAAAATTGCATTGAAGATATGGACAATTCTTATATGAAATTTTTTTATACTATTTGGTAAGTGTACTTTTTTTAAAAAATATTAATTAGTTAGGGGTGCCTCAGAAGTCCAACTTTTTTTTATTTGCAATGAGCCAATTTGATTGGCCCATTGCAAAAAAAAAAAAAAAAAAAAAAAAGTTAAAACTAGGAAAGCTCCCAAAATATAGAAGATTCTATGGAAAGATGGAGTGCCTCACCCTTTGGCCCACATATATAGGTGAGAAGGGGGAGGACTTTGGGCAAAACATATGCGATTTAAAGCGAGTTGCTATTGGGAACACATTTGGGGAACACATTGAGAACCTAGAGAACATATTAAAAACCTGAAAGGAACATATTTTGGGAACAAAGAAAAAAGAATCAAAGCACTTTCTAGTAGCAGGCTCAGTGTTTTTTTTTAGGAATTTTTTTGTTTGTAGCCAAACTGGTGATCATCCATAGGAAGATGTAAAAAAAAGGTGGCGACCATCCGTAGATAGATTTAGCCAAATCTGGCTATAGACCAGAAATAACTTGTACTAATCTTTAATCATTCATCTATATTTTTTTGCGACACAATGAAAACCACATCCAAAAATCATCCATAAGTAGATGATTGTGCAGCAGCTGAGTGTGTTTTTTTAAAGGAATTTTTGTTTGTAGCCAAAGTGGCGATCATCATCCCTAAGTAGATTTTAGCCAAATTTTGACTATCAATGAGAAATCACTTTTGGCTACATAAATGAAGATTAAATCACTTTAGATTCTTGGCTACACAATAAAAGCCAAATATCTGAATTTGGCGATTTTTAATCTTCTCACTTCTGGCGACTGAAAACCTCCAAAATCACTTCTTTTTCGAGTTTTTAATTATAAATTTCGCCAGTAAGAAAAAGGGATTAGGGTTTTTGTGCTTGTAGTTTCCCATCTGGGATTACATCCATCCATCTGGGATTACATCCACATGCCTCCATAGTTTTGCGTCACGTAAAATCTGACCAACACGGATGATTCCCTGACCTCACTTTAAATAAGGTCAGGGGATCATCCGTCAGGAGATCATCCGTCGAACTCACGGACTGACAGATGCCTTTCTGCATGGTCCGCTCGATTCCTCATCGCATGCCATTGTAAATGGGATGATATCCCACTCATCGTGGGATTGAAAAAAAAAAATTCATTCCTATCGTCACTATTTCATCCACGCAGTTGAACCTCAACTGAGTCACGCCCCCAACTCGAGTCGCACCTAACTCACCCACTCATCCACCTACCCACCGAGCCATCCACCCTACCTACCTACCTACCCACCCACCTACCTACCTAACTCTATTGGACGTATCTACACCCTAGTACCTACCTAGTCTACTACTAGGCCTACAAATATTTGTCCTTTCTAACCTACTGAATTATTTTCTTTAAAAAAAAATTGTTTTGGGGGGTGGGGGTGGGGGGGAGGAGGGGACACAAATTTGGGAAAATATTGCCTACTATGGGCCGTTTGGTTGGTTGTGCTTTCTATTATGCATATTCGGCATCCGATTGGCCCACAACAAGAAAATATTTGCCTTGAGCATAAAGAGAATCGGCAAGCCGGATTGTGTGTGTTTACACCATTGTTGTGCCGGTATTGGATATGGCACCTAACCCCCAAGGTTAGTTGCCATTTTTTAAAAAAAAAAATTAAATTAATAATGAAAAAACCATGGTTCTTTCATAAAATTTTCATGAAACCCATGGGTTCTTTGAGTTTTTGACATAATTAAAACCAATATTTGGGTTTTAGTTATGGTTATTGGAGTCCATTTAAAACTAATTAACTAAATTCAATATGAAATAATTTTTTTACATAGCTATGTAGAGAGAAAACTAGCAAAGCCAACTTCAATTATGTCACACAAAAAAGGAGAACTTAATATGGCAAAACAAAAATTAGGATCAAAAAGGTTTCATTAATAAGAACACTTGTATCTAATTAGTTCCATGACATTAATTTTCCAAACATAATTAATTAGTGTAGATCCTCACTAATCAATTTCCAAATCATGCTAAACTATGTATCTAGAGAATTACTTACTTCCTTTCAAACTAGTTAATGTTTGAAAATCTTCATAAATAATGTGGCCGATTGTGTGCACAATGTTCCAATGTGAATAAATTGTGATTAGAGAAGAAGTTTGTAGTAGTTGGGGAAATTGATTGAGCCCGTTGTCATTGTGTGCTTTGGATCTCTTCGATAGCTAGGCAAAATGATTAGCGAAGTTCTTCTTTGGATCGTATGTGGTGGGATATAATTGTGGTGTGATTTTTTTGGGCTTCAAAATTAGTCACAACCGTGGTGGGTTTAAGAAAGGGACATTGTCTTTCTTCGACAACAAAACTCCAAACCCACAAAGAGACAAAGAAATATACATACGAAACATACCTTGAGCACTTCAACACATGTTTGTCAATTAATTAATTAGTTAATTAATTGATTAATTTTGAGGATTCCATTATCAAGAAATCATACATTTCCCAAATATTTCATCAGATTCTTTAATTTTCCTTCATTAAAAAAATATTTTTAAAAAATTAAAAAAGTAAAATAAAATTAGGTTTTTAGCTTTAACCATCGTACCCATTGGATGTATGTGTTGTTGGTTTGCCCGAGGTTTAACCATGGTTAGGGTTCACTTCACCTGTGGGGGGGTTAAACTCATGCTAAACATAGGGTTAAACTCTTGCTAAACATATCTCCGCCACGAAAGCTAATTTTGTAAAGCAGGCCTGGAGCCAGGTTGTTATTGTTTCCGGGTAGTTTATGGTTTTGGGAAGGGGTTGGCCATGACCCCCCTCCCCCCATCACGGCTTTTCTATTTCCGTCTATTCTTTTCACCCTTATTAGCTTGACAACCTTGCTTTTGCTGTATTGACTAGCGGGAGTGATGATTTGTTTGGTCAAAAATGACAAATTGCAAACCCTTGATGATTTGTTTTGGTCAAAAATGACAAACTGCAAACCCTTACTCAGCAAGCGTTAGCTGCATAGCCTGAAATTGCGACATTTGGAACTTCCTAGAATCTGACCTCGCAATATCCGTCTATTTGATACAAGCCCTGGACATTTTTAATGGCTTGCTCAAATCCAAATTAGCTCCTCCATCCAATATCATCCATCAATTGGATGAATTTTTTTCTTGACTTGTTTGGGCACCACCCTAACAAAATAGACTTTAAATTTAAAGCTTATCGGTCCTTATTGCAAAGCAGTACAAAAGTATTTTTATCATCTTTTTTTTCTTTTTTTTTCCATGACTGCCCATTTGCCCATCCATGATGGGTCTAGTGGTGCCCCAACACATCTCGAACTTGCCTAGACACACTTTTGGGCCCTGTTATGCAAGTTTTGGTTTTGGGCTTGAAATGGGTACCTAGTGCCCATAACAAGCTCAAAACATGCATGAAAAGTCTCAAAGTGTGTTTGGGAATCACCCATCTTTTTAGAAAAAAAGATGGATTGGGCCAAAGGATAGACAAGAAGAAGAAGAAGAAGGAAGTATGTATGTGTAATAAGGACCCATAGCTTTTTTTGCCATCTTCCCCCCCTACTCCATACTTGAATCCTGAATCAATCCAAGATCAAAGCATTTAATGAGTTATTTTCTTTGCTAAGCATATCTTAGCACCAAACTCACATCCAGATGGACATCATTCAAAGCACATCATTGCAATAATCCCCAAGGGTAGTAAGTAAGAGGATGCAACAACAAAGGATACTAACTATGTGCTCCAGATTAATAAGGATCACCTCTATAACTGATTGTAGCAAAGGTCTCACCAATGTGACAACGGGCCATTGAACAAGAGCTAATAGTAATATTACATATTTTTGTTGCCTTCTGCCATTTTAGTACTTCGTTAATGCATTTTTGCATCTTTCCCAGTTGCTGGTTGATTGAACCTCATAACTCATGCTCTTCTCTGTCCTCTAGCTTCATTAGCTCGACACCAACCCCATACAATGGGGTTATGTCTGATAACTGACAAGAGAGCATGCAGTTTTGGTAACTTGTGCACTCTTTCAAATGACACTAGACGAAATACTCACTCTTTGGACTTCATCTAGGCAGCTTTGATTTCATGCAATCAAAGACAATAAGCTCATTTTTGTGGATCTCTCTGCCCCATTAAGAGCCAGTTCAAACAAGTCTTTGGGTGATGATTATAAGAAACACAAACAAACTCTCGGCAAGATTCAAAGAAAAACCAAGTTTTGATATATAACCATACTTCTCAAGTTTTTTTTAATAAAAAACTCAAACAACCACAAATTAAAACTGCTGGTTCTTTTGAGGGCTTTGAAATAACGAAAACCAATGGTTCTTCGATCCTCATTATTTCAAAAAAATCGCAACAAGCAATTTCTTTGATTCTAATATATTTTAATGAACTAGAACCGTCGATTCTTTGATTTGATATATATTTTAATTAACGAGAACCCATTGATTATTTGATTCTAATATATAAATTTAATGAACCAGGATCATCGATTCATTGATTCTGATTTTTTAAAAAATAAATTATAAATTAACAGTTCTTTTATAAACTCAGGTAATTTGCACAACACTAGTTCAAACTAGCAAATGAAATGCAACTCATCTTTTGTGGGGGCGGGGTGTGAAGGGCGTAGAATTTTTTAGCACAAGGTGAACATTATCATGAACTTAAACATGGCTACAACACAATGCATAGGAGTTGGAGGGCTCTTACACTTACTCTTTACTTGGGTAGGAGGTTCTTGCACCTATATAAAAAGTCATGATCTTACCCTCCTAGGTGTAAGACCCTTCATCTTTTTTTAAAGGTCACCTTATATTCATGAATATCTCTTAGAAAAGAGGAGGGATCTTATGCCTATGGCTAAAGAGTACTAGGTATCTTTCATTTGTAGGTGTAAGATCCCTACCACTCCCTCTTACTCTTAAATGAGTGAGTTGTAAGATCACTCCCCCTCCTATCCCTTGTGATTTAGGTTAATTAATTACATTTTTAAATCCTAACTTCAGCACTTGGGTTTGTTAAATCCTCAAATTTTTGGCAAAGGTAATGGTTATAAAAAATACTAAATATGGTTTTGTTATTTTTATGGGTGTCTCAGTCTTAAGTTCTTGAACTATAAGGTCTAGAGTTCAAACCCAACAACAAACAATCAAAAACTTGTAGATTCTTAATTTTCTAATAATTATAAAAACTTCGGCACAAGTAATAAATATTTTTTCAAAAATTCGACAAAATGAGAAATTATTTAATTTATGCCAAAATCATTCGTGTACTGTATGTATGTATGTATGTATACACTCTCTTTGTCTCTCATGTGAATGATGGTTTTGAGACGGGTATCAAATCTGATATTGAATTTGAATGAATGAAGTCGGATGCTGAAAAAGAAGGAAAGAAAACAACACTTTGAAATCAATTTTCACTCTGACTACTACAATTACTAAGGTGAGAAAAACATTTGAAAATCAATTTGGACAGCCAACATTTATTTAGGTCAAAAAAACAACATTTGAAATTTGCTATGCTCAAACAACAATTATTTTAGGTCCCTAAAATTTATATATATTTTTTAAATCTTTAATTTTAAAAATTAATTAAAAAAACTTAAATTTTAAATTTAAAAAAAAAAACCCAGCATTTCCAAATTTGCTTTGCTCAGACAACATTTACTTACTTGGGAAGAGCTTGGGTCTAAAGCTGGTACTAAATCTTCATCATGTTGAAAGTGGGAGTGAATTTGTTGCATAATTTTGTGTATGAACTGGGTGCAAGTTAAGTAAAGCTTTTCCTTGAATGTTGATGAGTTTCTAAAGGACTAAGAGCATCTCCACCATTGTAGAGAGCCAAATGACTATCCAATTTCTCTATGCAGGCCATTGTAAAGACCACTGTATGTAGCTCACCTTCAATTTGAGGAAACCTTGCCAACCATAAATAAACCAAAGCACCTCCAAAAAGGGGGAATACAAGGAACAAAATGAAAGGACCCCCACATCCAAGAAGACAAATGAACCATCTAAGAGGGCAAATTGCAAGGGGAATATCAAGTTCTTGAGCTCCCCTCCTATCACAAGAAGCATATCAAGTAAGGAAAGGGGAAGACCTCTTGAAAGGACACCTAGCTTCAACAAACTCTCACCTACTCCAACATCACATCTCAAAATAGAGATGACTTGCACATGCTAATTTGATTCATTGCCTCCATTCATCTCCTTGGCTAAGAAGTTGATATGTTGTCTCTCTAGATTTTCTGCTTCCTCCAATGGGTTCTTCTAGAATCTCATGCCACACTTTTTGTTTGGTTTTTATTTTATTTTGCACATCTTTTTACACTTTCACATTTGTTCTATAATCCTAGAAGTTGTTACAGATCAAAGCTTATGGATATGGCATCTTCAAGCCAACAACAACATAAATGTTTTAAATAGGTTACATTTGATTTTGGACATGTTTTGATGTGTAGGAAATGAGTTGAGCTTTGAGGTGAATAATGGACATTGTTACTCGAGCTCCTACTTGTTGGTCAATGGTATTTACCCAAGGTAGTTGGTATATGTGCAAATTGTTCATGAATCGCAAGGGGAGAAAAGGAAGTTGTTTGCATAGTTGCAAGAGGCAATTTGGAAAGACATTGAACAATGCTTTGGTATTGTTGTAATCTCATTTTTGGCATAATCCAAAATCTTGCAAGCATTGGGATAGTAACATTGTCAATTACATATTTCATGCTTATGTGCTCATTCACAACATGATCATAGAAGATGATTAGGGTGACTTATTTTTAGAACCTTGTTTTGAATAATGGAATCTTTGTCCTCAATGAATGAGGTTTCAATTTTGTTCTGGAATACAAGAGATAGAAAGTTTGGATAGATGTGTTGCATTGACGAACGACTCAATAAAATATCTTTAGGATTTCAAAGGAAACATCCAATCATGTTTGATTTGTAATAAAATTGTTCTTATTCATTCAAATAATGAATTTTTATGTGCAACGTGTTTTGGATTTTGTGTGCAATGGCTTTTAGATTTGTTTGATATTGTTGGTAGTGAATTTTTGTGTGCAATGGGTTTCCAATGTTCTGAAATTTTTACTTGTGCACCTTTTTTTTTTACAATATTGGATTTTTTCTTGCACCCCTCCTTTATATTGTGGATTTTTTGAATTTACGCACCTTTTTTTTGGACATTTCCACATATCTCTAGGGTGAAAATCTTTACCCAATCCCTTATTCACATTTAAATTAGCTCATTCTCTTTGTTTTTGTTGACAAAGGCAAAACTTTTTACCTTTAAAATAGTTTACACATTCCCTACCAAATCCTTTAATTGACATTGGAAGCGGCTTGGTTTTATTTTTTTGGTTAACTAAGGAAAATAATCTTTATCCTTAAAGCAAATTTACCTATCCCTCATTCACATGGCTTGCTTCTTTGCTTTTGTTTATTCTTATAGAAGATTACCCAATCTTTAATACACATTGGAAGTGGTTCATTCTCTATTTATTTTAAAGGTGAAACAACTTTACCTCTTATGCAATTTACCCAATCCTAAACAATGTTGGTCAATTCCTTTTTTTAAAGAACATGTGATCTAGGGTTTTCTTTTTTTCCAATTTGATGGAACCTTCAACAAGTAGATTTTTATTTATTTTTAAATATTTTGATAACCTTTGGATAAGATCATTTTTGGCTTTCTAAAACATAATGGATATCATGTAGAATGGTATTTGTTTATAAAAAAAAGATGATTATAGGGTCATCGATTTCTTTCACCCCCAAAATAAAATGCAAACATGTTTTCAAATGAATCACAAATGTTTTATTGAAATATTTATCTATTCCCATATAGTTGTCGTTCAATCTTCAACCAAAAAAAGAAGGACATGGAATAATGTTCTTGCACAATCAAATTCTTATAGGCATCATCTTTGGGCCAATATTGTGACTTCAAAGTTGTAACTCTAGAATCACATATTCCTTTTCTAACATACTTTGTTCTACAATCATATTTGTCCAAATGCACTTTAAGTGTTCATCGCTTCCATATTGTGTTCTAAAAGTCCATGCAACCCCTACACCAACAAACAACATTAAAACTATTAGAATGCATCAAAACGTATATAAAAATTAGATCTAATGAAAACATATGTAAACTTGGTCAAAAACCTTTAAAACTAACATTTGCCCAAATAAAAAGAAAACAATAAGATGGGTCCATATACACAAAAGAATATATATATATTGCATTTATTTTGAATCTTTTTCAAACAAACCTTTTTCTTCAATTAACTTCTTGTGTTTTTTAATCTACACTCTTTAGAAACTAAGAAATCAAAGAAATTTGGAAGTTTAACACCAACACAAGCATTGCTAGGCCATTTTTTGATGATCAAAATTAAGTGATCCAAATTTTTCATTCCAAACCTAGATAATTGGAGATTGGTGAACAAAATAGAAATACTTTTTAAAAAATTAATTTCCATTTGTGAGCCCGCAATTCCAAGTATTTTGTGACTTGAAAAATATACGTGTGAGAATTGTGTTTCATGCTTTGCTCACCATAACAAAATATTTTTAATTTCAATCAATCTCACATTTAACCATCAATATAATTACATTTCATTCTTAAGGATTGAAATGATGGCATCATTAGTGAAAACAATTTGCCCAAAAAATATTATCACAAGATTCAAATAGAAATATACCTATAATAAAAATGGATACACTAGTTTACTATCATATTTTGCAACAAATTAAATTGTAACAAAATTATCCACAAAATCACATATAACGTTTTTGAACCGTATGTCAAACATGATAGCCAACATGTTGAAAAATACTTACCCTTAAAAGCATATCACCTAATCCCTAATTCACATCGAAAATGGCTTGTTCTGTTTGTTTTTGTTGTCAAAGGCAAAAAATCTTTACCCCTAAAGTGGATTACCTCGTTTGCTAGTTCACATTGCAAGTGGCTTAGTTAGTCTCTTTGGTTTTGTTGACAAATGTGAAATTTTTTTTTACCCCTAAAGTTGAGTCTCTAGTTCACATGGGAAGCAAAATCTTTTCATTATTTTTTTTGTTGACAAAGGCACAAAACACTAAACCCTAAACCTCGAAAGCAAATCCCTAATTCGCATTCCTTGACAAATGAAAAAAAAAATCTTTACCCCTACCAAATGGGAAGATCAAGACACGCAAGAAGTCACACCCTAAAACCCTAACATCCAATTCCAAAACAATTCAATTGTTGGCCAAGAACTTGACTAGTTAGACCGAGGAATCGTACAAGGGGCTGAAGCTTAGAAAGGATAGATTTTGTTATGACAATTTGTTCAAAGTTGCAGGGACCAAGACAATTATAGTCCCCCAACAAACGGTTTTCTAACTTTGGTTTCATTTTTGTGGGTAAATTGTTTGTGTCTTTGACATTGAAAGAGAGTGAAGGAAAATTGGATTAAGACAAAGTAATGTGGGTTTTCGTTTTATCGTTTTATTCCCATGAGGATTTGCTATGTGCCACTATCGATATGGTTGGTCTAACTAGAGATAATTCCTTTTGAAACTAGTTAGTTGAAACCCTAAACCCTAAACCCATGGGCAACAATGGGTGTGTCATACCATGGCCTTGCCATTTACATTAAAAAGTATTGTAAGGCAAAAGAAGAATTATGGAAACTTGAATAAAATTCACCATGCAAAAATAAACCTCATCTTCAAAAAATCCTTCTAAAAGAAACCAAAATCCTTCAAGTTATTATTATAACTCTATAATAACTAATCTAAAGTTTCAACACCAAGCCAAAATATCATCTTTCAAAAAATCCTCATATAAAAAATAGACCTATTATTATTACCTAGGGGCCAAAAATCCATTAAGCTACTATATACTCTATAATGAATCTAAACACAATATATATCCTTGCCTTCTTGGTAGGCAAGGCCAACACAAAGAGTATTCCAAATACACCAAAGTCCAAGACCCCATTGTGGCCCCTCTTTGGTTTGGTGTGAGAATGTAATGAAAGAGGGGAGGATAGTGGGTTGGTAGGTAGGTGTGCACTCTTCTTTGTTCCTCTTTGTTTTGTCCTAAACCCTAAACCCCACGATTGCTAACTATAATTTACCTTTCTAGTCACCCATAGTGACTCTCTAGTTGGGCGGGTACCCGCTTCGATGGCGGGTAACAACCATCAATTCCCACCATTGCGGGTAGTAGGAATCAAACTCGAACGGGGTCCGATTTCTAGCACCGAAATCAAATCGACTTTTTTTTTTTAAAAGAATCGAACTCGGAATCAAGTTCCCGAGGACTCTATTTATATGGGGAACCAATGAACCACCCAACAAGACTTACTTACACAAGGAGTTAATGCCAATGTTCAACTTAAATCAAGCATTCCTATTGGTGCAAAACTTGAAATTGCCCCCCCAAGGCTTTATAACACTAGGAGGAGTCAAGGATGAAA
>Ga0209208_10006208_pt1 | contig 16490 bp, 11 predicted proteins | sample S1TSphfallax_3_FD_187694 | JGI IMG/M metagenome (GOLD analysis project Ga0209208, IMG submission 187694) | Host-associated microbial communities from peat moss isolated from Minnesota, USA - S1T2_Fd - Sphagnum fallax MG (SPAdes) (version 2) | ecosystem: Host-associated > Plants > Peat moss >...
TCTTGCTTTTTTTCTTTTTTTTTTTTTTGGGGGGGGGGGGGTTTCCTGGATGCGTAACGGGAAGAGTGGACGACTTGTGGATGTGTGTAATCGCGTCTTTGAGGTTCTCGTGACCCTGAGGTGAGAGGGCAAGAAGGAGGACTCGTTGGTGGTTGTGAACTCGGAACTTGAGGGTTTGATGAACTGTCGTGTTTTTGTCGCTGTCTTGGGTCTCTAGATCTGTTGTTAATGTTGTCTTGAGATTCTTCTTCTGTCTTGCCGACTGGGTAATCAGAAACATCTCTGCTGTGACTAAAACCAGGAGGATTCTTGTTCATTCTCCGGCTCCCTCCCTGGACTTGTAGCACTGCTAATATTGAAGTACTGTCTGCTGGGGTTTGCTTTGTTTGCCAGTGCCTGGCAGTTTCGTTCCTCAACTTCTTCTTGATCCTCAGCAAGAAGATGCCAGGATCTTGGCCTGATCCTTCTGATATCCATAGATGAAGTGTGAGGATCATTCTTCCCAGACATGTATGTGCAATGAGGTTTTTTTTTGGTTGTTGTTGCATTTCTGGAATGAGTTTTTTACCATGAATGAATCCAGCCATTTTGGTAGCAAAAGGAGGGCCTAATTGACACGGGAAGCAGGACTGACACTCTCTAGAACATGGCACACAATGGGTTGAAATCAACTGTGGCAGAGACTCTGTCAGTAGTCTCTGTGTGTCAGTGGCTTGGCATAGGGTTGTTTTCTCGGGATTTGTTCTTGTAAAAGGCATTGAAGCATGGAAGGAGAGATGATGGCATGCGCTTGGCTGTATCCAATATTTTCTTCATCTCAAGCAACATTGGATACAGCCAAGCACACACCATAGGCTCAATCCTGTGTTGGTTGGTATGGAACAAGGAAGGAACAGGATTTGGCAGAGGGGTTTGAATGGGAAGGAAAGGGGCAAATTGAGTGTGCAGTGTTGGATTTTGTTGGATGCTTGCTTGGAGATCCCAAGCAGCATGAGTTAACATTTTAACCATCAGGAATTGTGAAACATCAGTGCTCAATTGTTGGCTTTCACACTCTCAAGGGTCTCTTCCTAGAAGAAAGAGGTTCTACAAATCCTAATGGATTTTGCTTGGTTGCAGCTCAGTATTGCAGGAATGTGCAATGTCATGCTTTCATGCAGCAGCCTCATCTGTCTGAGGCTTCATTGAAGCCCAGATCTGGTCTTCTAATTTTGCTTCTCCTCTTTGTAAGTTCAATGGGTATAATGCACCAGATGTAAGGCATGTCTTCTTTCATATGTTGAGTGTGGTCTGAACTGGGTACACCTCTTGGAAGCACACACCATGTTCCTCTGAAATGAGAAGTTTGTGTCCTTGTGCAGGCAGCTTGATGATGTGAGCATCTCCATCCATAATGGATAGCTGTAGATCATTTTCCTGGTCTGAAGAAGATTTTTATATGGATTGTTTCACTAATCATGAGTCTTTTTTGGTATTGATGAGGTGACACACTTTTTTTCCTGTCAAGAAAGGTGATTGGGGCGAAGTCCTTGACAACCCGATGATGGGGATTCAAGGTGTTGTATGCAATGGAAACTTTTACCCAATTCCTGACTTTCTGTGTGTCAAGTCTGCTGTCTTGTGGCAGTTTTCAGGCATACCCATTTTTGACAAGAAAATTCATCCTAGAGTAGTTCTGTACTGTCTCTGAAGATGTCACACCACAATGTGCACCTGATACATCAAGTTGTCTAGAATTGTATATGCTGATCTGCAGAGTCCTGGATATGATTCCTCAGCATTGAAAGGATCTGACTGTAATCCAAGTTGCTCATGGAATAGTTTCCTTGCACAGTTCCATGTTGATCTTGGACCATGACCTAAAAAAAGATCTGATATATTTGCTGGAAGATACATGAATAAAAAAGCTGAAATTGTTGCTCAGCTTTGGGTGATTTTGAAATTCAATTTCCTCACAGGTCGTTGTTATTTCCTGAAGAGTTTCTTGGTTCATGGTTGGGTGGCATTTCATAATATGCCCCTCTGAGAAAACTTAGCTCTCTGGGTCCACTGGATTAGCTTGAGAATGGTTTGAAATGTCCCATGGAATCTCTACTTTCATGATCATGATGCTATCTTTAGAGTAATGCTGCAGGGTCTTTTGTCTTTGCCCATGATACCAGTCCTTGCATGTTCACCGATTGGCAGAGTAGTCTGTCTTTTGTTAAGCACTCTGGGTGGGGTAGGTCAAAAGAGACATTTGATCAAGGTTTATGTTTGTTCATTAGCTTGTGCCTGGCTCTGTCACTTACTGGAGGTGGGTTCGTTTTCTTTTTCTTTTCTTGCAGGTCAAGGATCAGAATGGATTTGGTGATGTCAGCCATCTTTGAAACTCTAGCACTTTTGTGAGGTGCTCAATGTTAGCACAAGGGCCCTGAACAACTGGTCTTGTAATTGGTTCCACTCTTCATCAATCAACCTGGTTTCAAGTATTGTAGATTAGCATTGTTTTTGGTACAATGGATGATCGCTTGGACTCAAAAAGGGTTGCTCCAGTCATGGATGGGGGTTGCTGGCCTTCAATGGACACAAAGTACAAGCCAAGTGGTAGTGGTGGCAACAACAATAGTAGTAGCCGGCTGGCCAGACTGGAAGAAGCAGATGAGTCGTCATCAGTCAGAGGGGTTTATAGCCAGGGAACTGGGAAGAGCCCAGAGTGTAGTAAAGCTCTCACACACAAGCAATCTCAGTCATCAGCAAAGCTAGTAGCTGCACAGCCATCTCAAGCTCAGAGCTTGCAAAGACCTCATGAATTTTCCATGGAAGGGCCATGGACTGTTTTGCAGGGATTTTCAGAGGATCTAAATGGGTCAATGGTAGACTCTACAAGAATGGGTGCAAATAGGGACACTGGATTGGGCCTCAGCCTGTCCAAGGAAGATGATATCCCTCCAGGTCATTTGCAGCCAAGTACTGACTCCTCTGCTTTTTTGGGAATGAGGGGAGGGCATGCAGTCAGCAGTCCTGACTCCCTTGTGGGAAGAGTGCCAATCCAGGGAAGTAGCAAGGGAGAGTTCATCCCAGGCACAGGCGAGTTTTTTCCATGCAATGTAGGAGGCAAGGAAACAGAGAATGGGGCTACTCAGGTCACAGAGTCTGGATTGGCAACGTTAGGAAACAGACAAGCTCGAGCCAGTGCAAATTCCATCTATTCTGGAGAAAGACATGGAATGAATGAAAGAAGAGTAGAAGATGGTGGTAGAAGCCGGACTTTTGGTCCCTGCTTTATGGAGGGCAGAAGATTTCAAGATTTGGGAAGGAGCAGTGATGGAAGAAGGGTTGAACATGCCAGTGGCAGCATGGCTTCTGATTCTCTTTATATGGAGCAGCAGGTTTTGAGAACAGCTGAACCTCAGCTTTTTGGGAGCAGCAGCAACCATACTGGCGGAATGGATGACTGTTTGCCAGAGGCTAGTGGAAATCAGGAACTGTTGAATACTACTGGAGCTTGCAGCAGTGAAGGGCATCACCACAGTGGTGCAGATCGAACTTCTTTGAGGCATAGCATTTCAGGCAGTGTGTTGGAAAATTCCACTCATAGTGTGTTTGGAAACACAAGGGGTAGCTCCAGGAGTTCTGCTTGTAAGAGGAAGAGTTGCACATCAGTGGTGGCAGGTAGTTTGTCTTGTGGAACTGGCTCTCTCAGAACTGGCTTTCGAGATAGCAATGGGGGAAGGACTGTGGGAGGCAATGGAATGAGTAGGCGCACTATAGGAATTTCAGGATGCACAAGTGCTTCTGATGTGGTGGCATCTACCTCCTCATCTGCAGCAGCATCAGCTCGAAGTTCTGAACTGCCGATTGTGGCCAGTGGACTTGAAGAAACTGTAACACATAGAGCAGCTTCTCTCAGAGAGACCCTTGACTTGATGCCTGAAACCCACAGAGGCAGTCGCCTGGGGAAATCTGTGGTGACCAGTTCTAGTGCAGGTACAAGTTCTCAAAGAAGCACTCGAGCTGGAGGAGTTGGAGTGGCATTGGTGGAGGCAGGAACAGCTCAGCATTCTCATACACCTTTTGCACAGACTATGTATAGATCTCCTGTACCTGCAATGCAGCACGACCACTGTGGGTCCCAGAGAACAACATCAAGTGAGTCTCTTATAGATGCCAATGAAGAAAGCTCTAGCAGTAGCCTTGTTCCTGATGAGACACCAGCCAGTTCTAGCACACTCTGCCACAGTGGCAGTCCTTCCAGACTGACTGGCAGAAGTGGGATGCCTTCTTCACCACGACACAGGGACAATGGTGTTGGCTTGTTTAGTCTAGGGGAGCAGCTGTCACATAGGTATATGGGAAGTGGCACCCATAGCTTCACAAGTAGTTTGTCAAGTGCAAGTCAGCTTGGAGCGACAGTTGGGACTGATAGTAGGCTTCACAATCATGCAATCAATCTCAGTAACCTAGAGGCAATGTCTCCTGGTGCTCCAGTGCTTGCAGATTCTGTCCCTCCTACAATGCAAACAAGTTCAACAAGAGTGTCTTCACCATCCCCTTCAAGGCCACCTCATCCTTCTCGTGGCAGGATACAGGGCAATAGTGTGCCTACACTGCTAACCAACCCAGCCATGTCAGGGCCTGCACCTTCTCGTCTATCACCTTCTCCTCCTTTGAGCCCCTCACTAGTTGCTCCATTCACAGATTCTCATTCATCACCCACAATTCACTTTCAACGGTCTCTGTTGCCAAGGGCATCTGCATCAAGATTTCATGAAAGAGGATTCTCATTAGCTGCAGATGGTCTTCTGGGAATGCCATCTCACAGTTTACAGGTTTCAGCTGGGGATGGAACACATCCACCTCGCCTTATGACTGAGGGCCTTGCTGAGGTTAGTGGTTTTGCTTTTGTCCTTGCATTGTCATGGATTTAGTTACCAGCATGTCTAGTGGGTAGTGCAAACACCTCTCTTGTTTCTTTTGTTGTCATCTGTTCCTAGACAAGGATCTTACAGTGGAAAGGTGGTGCTTTGGGAGCAGATTTTATTTGCACTTGAGTGTGTGGAAAGAGACGAGGATCTTACTTATGAGGTAATATGACCCTCTTTTGAGAAGATGCCACACCCCAATGTTTTGTTCCTAACATATCATGCAACAACCTCTGGTCTTCTCTAATGGACTTGAGTGTGGAAAGAGTGTCCTTGACTAGGATTATCCACCAGGACTAAAGTATGTACTCTGTTTTGCAGTGAAAGCAATTTAAGATGCGCTCAAACTTGGACTTCCTGGTTGTAATTATACAGTGTAATCAAAGACAAAGATCAGCAGTTTTACCTTTTGTGCTTTATGTTCTTATCAGATTGTGCTCATGATTTGTGCAGCAACTCTTGATGCTGGAGGCAACCTTGCTATTTGAGGGAATGGGCCTGCATGACCATCACAGAGAACTGCGTCTTGATGTTGACAACATGTCTTATGAGGTCTGACACCATGCTGAAACCAATGGCAATCCTGCATTTATCCATGGAAGCTGTGTGCTCTCTGTTGTTTTCAGAGGCCATGGCACTGACCTATGTTTCATTATCCTAGTGGATTTTACCTCTTCTTGAAATCCTGTCATAAGGTGCACTAGAGCTGAAATCTGTGCCTCCATGGCTGTGTTGGAATATTCAGGAGTTGCTGGCTTTGGAAGACAGAATTGGCAATGTGAGTACAGGATTGACTGCGGAGGCAGTAGCTGATAAGTTGAAGACGAGCTATTACTCCTCCCGCAATATGGCAGTTGCTCGATTTTCTCAAGAGTATGATATCAAGTGCAGCATCTGCCAGGTACACAGAAATCTCCTATGTCAGGTTTTTCTGAATAATCTTGAAGTAATATTGTTTGTTACTTGATATCTCCTATGTCAGGTTTTTCTGAATAATCTTGAAGTACTATTGTGTGTTACTTGATAGTTGCATATCCTCATGTGTCTTATGTTGCTAGAGGAGATAAGCTATGTGCAGAACCAAACATAACTGAGTCTACTCTTAGTACACTAGTGTGGAGATGAGTGTCTCAACTGGAAGCTATTGTCTGGATTTCCAGGAGGAGTATGAGGATGGTGATGAGTTGGGAAAGGTTGACTGTGGGCACAGTTATCACGTCTTGTGCATTCAGCAGTGGCTTGTGCAGAAAAACCAGTGTCCTATTTGCAAGGCTCCTGCCTTTGCGTAGTTAATTATTGTAGGAAGAAACCTGTTCATACTCCTGCCTTGGTTACTCCTCTGTTTGGAAGAATAGCCTAAGAGTGCCAGCTAATCCCATGAAGAAGTTTGCAAAGGCATGTTTGCCCCATTTGTAGCCAGGACCTTTCATCTTAGCCAGGCATCATCTCTGCATCTAGAGTAGATAGTGGGTCACTGTAGGAGGAATTTTCATCCTGTATTGCAGTGCTGAAGCTCTGAAATGTGGAGCTTATTTATGAGCTATGATGTGTTCCATTCAAAACAGTTAAAACTCTACACCATATCACCCATTGCATTGAAGGATCATGGGAAGGACACATACTGTATAAGACTCATGGCCAGGATTTTCCAGATTTAGAACCTTTTCTGCCTGTTGGTGTGCTCTGTCCAAACTGGAAGGGGGAAGCACCACAAGACCAGTCAGAGCCACATATGACTGGGCTTTGACACAGGTAGTCACTGCTGGAAGTCTCACTTAAAATTCTGGATTACAACTCTATCAAGGATTTTTAATACAAATTGTTATTTTGTTGGATTTGGAGGAAGAAATCATCTCTGCAGGCTGTTGGCGTTGATTTCAAAATGTCATCTTGAGTGTTGTCTTCCCATGCAAGATGACATAGTTGAATTCAGACATTCTCAAAAGAATTATAGAGTCAAAAGTTTCCAGGGGTATGTATACAGTGGAGTTATGTATGTGCTGATGATGGTCTTCCTGGTTATGTGCCATTATGGGACTCAAAACCCCATTACACTGAAAAGGAAGCTGATCTTTGAATTTAGTCGACAGTGTCAAATGGTGGTGGCTTTAGTGGCTTTGAGCTGTTTGAAGTAAGTATGTTTTCCCAGTTATGTTCAGTTTCCCAAGAAGACCATCTTTGACTGCTTTGTGGTTGCCTGTAGGTTTGTATTTTTGTTATCAACCAGGGTTTTTAGTTGGTTTTGCTAAGTGTAAAGAAGATAATAGAGTTATCTGAAAAATCAGGTGATTAAGGGGCAAAAACAAGAACGGCAAGTTTTGGCATAACAGTGCATCAAAAGTGTAACTGGGAATGAAAATTTTACAAAATGAAATATCTGGGACCCAAACTAGTTTTTCCATCAATTTTGGTGGTGAACTGAGTTTCATCTTTCATCCTGTCTTTCATTTTTCCTGACTGTCTCTGATATTTTCACTGCTCCTACCTGTACAAGTACTATAATTATTCTTGAACGGGATGTTGAGGTTTTAATAAGTTTTTCTTGCTTTGTGTAGACCACTGAAAGAGGGGATAGGGGGTGACTTTAGGGATAACTCTAATACAAGCCCTTGCCTTGAGTAAAGTGCATGGACTCTGTGGGCTTCACCACCTGGATCAATGACTCAATAGTAAAAATTCTGACACTCTTTTGTCACAAGTGTACTGAAAAAGGTATCATTTTTCCAGTTCTACTGATCTCATGAAACCCATTTGAGGGCGGGGGGGGAGGGGGGAAGGGGAAGTTTCATGATTATTCTGACAACTAAATTGCAGTATATTGGGTTCTCTTGAACCCTTACTTTTTTCAGCTAGGAACATACCCTAGTCTATGGTCAGCTTTGTCATTAAATAATCTAGAAAATCACAAAATGAAAATTTTAAAAATGTCCTCAATGGAGGTGAAGAAAATGTTAAATATTTCATCTTTCTAATGACGAAATTTGTGAAAAAAAAATATATAGGCATTTGTATAAACAACTACCCAGTCCACTTGACACCTGTTTGTCTTTTTTATATGTGAAACTTGATTGGCTTTGGTGACTATTTTGATGTCATCCTTGGTCCTCTAGATGCATCAACATTGTACCAGGTGTTTGATCTTTCTCTTTGATGAATAACTTGGACTATGTGTGTTTAATGAGGAATTGATGGGGACATATCCTTACACTAGAAAAGTGTGAACTAATAACAATGGATGTGCAACATCTGACGTTGAATTCAATGCCACCATTTGCCACATACATCCAATAGTTTTGTATGTATATCTAACATATGACAAATTTCAAAAAAATAAAAATCAAAGTTCACATGAATGAAAAATTAAATTAAATTTTTAATGAAAAAAATGATATTTTGAAATTTAATTAATTAATTAATTAATTAAAAATCGTTTTTACAGTGATGAATCTGACCCTATGCTATGGTAGTGGAATTTTGTTTTCTTTCAACTCATCTCTTCTCTTTTAAGTGATGTTTAAACCTCAAGAACTGCAGTGACAGGGGTGATGTTTTTTATTTATTCATGTTCAGTGAATCAAAGTATTAAAGGAGTATGTCCAGTGAAAGATAAGTCAAAACAGGGTGGTGTGTTCTTACACAATTGTGCCAATGTCATTTGAAGCTTCAAAGGATGAAAAGGCTCTTCTCTTTCTATCTTGATTTTTTTTAATAATTTTTTTTCTTACATTGCAAAAAATGCAAGCATTCTGCATTTTAAGTTGGACCATAACAAATGGCCTAGCTACTTCTTGACTTCCACCCCTTCAGAACACACACCCATCACCACCACGGTAGACCTGACCTATTATAAGTGGTTGATTGTTGAGATGAAGAGATTTTGACATCTAGTTTGTCCTAACTTGACAACCTTTAAATTCTCCCTTTTTTAATGATACCTTAGTACATTTTTTGAATGGACGATGATGCATTTATAAATAAAGTTTTGCAAGGCTTTGATGAAGTCATACTGCTGAATACATGAATACATGTAATCTTTTTGCTGTTGGATGTATTTTGAATGAGTAGCTGCAGTAGTACTCGTAGGTACCAATCATTTTGTAACATGAACTACAGAGTCTTGTCTGGTGGACATAGGTGCTCACTAGTGCCAAGTGACAGATATAAATTAGTGTGATCTGTGTGAGCAGGCTCTACCCTACTTATTACATTTATGGCTTAACCCCATGCATTGTCCTACACATATTAATATTGTAATATATAGTGTGACTTATATTAATTAGTTGTGATGATCCCTTAAGGCTCCAAAAGAAATTTCTTAAAATCAAGCTCTGGACAGTCCCAAAATACTGTAGTACCTGAATGATTTTGGCAACAAACTGCTGAATAATTAGTTAAATCTTAACTTTGGCACTTGGGTTTTTAAATTCTGTGAAGTTTTTGGTAGGTAATGGTTATATAAAATAATAAACAAATTTTTCTCAAGCTTATAGAGCAGTTAATTGTGTCTAGACTTCCTCAGTGCTTGAAGGTTGCAGATCAAACCTTGACAATTGAACTTTAGGTTTTAATAAAATTTTGACACAAATATTGAATAAAATTTCAAAAATTCAGCCAAAAAAAATGTATATGCCAAAATTGTTCAGGTACTACGTTAGATGTATTGTAGTCTCCTTTTGGGCTGCTTATATAGATTACAAGAATAGAACCTAGGGCAATGACTTAGGGCAAAGGATATGGGTCCTGGGATAAATAGATGTGCTATTGGGAACATGTTGTGGAACACATTGATTTCAAAATCAAAATAAAAATTGGGCACCTAGTGCCAAACGAGAAAGGAAGATACTTGGGTATTATGGGACATAGTGTGATTCATATTAATTAGTTCATGGGTGCATTCACACCTTTTTTTTCTTTTTTTTAAGGGGGCATATTGATTGGTCCTTCACCATTCTTTTGGAACATTGAGTACACCCCAATAGAAGTACCTCTTTGGACCACCCACAGCAAAATGGAAACAAATGCACTCCCTATGGCCCACCTTTTTTGTTTATATAAATGAGAATTGAACTTTGGGCAAACCATATGGGATAAAACTAAGGTGTTATTGGGAACATCTCAGGGAACAACTTGGGGAACTCTTTGAGAACCTCGAGGAACATGATGAGAACAAGGGAGAATTAAAATCCTTGCTCACTCTTGCTCCCAAGGGAAAGTGTAGTAGACCTCTCAGAAGGGGATGCCAAGCCTTCTGATTTGTTACATGAAACTTTTATTTCCAAAATGATTTGTCACCATTTTTGGCCTAGGCTAATGGCAAGGGCACAAATTGTGAAACATAAGTATTACAATAATAACTTGTTGATATGTAAGCATCTCCTACAGCTTGATTTGGGGTTTTTTTCCCTTCTTAAAATGTTGTTGTTTTCTTAAGCCCCTTGAACCTGAAAGCCCATGACCATCAAAATAAAAAATCTATGGTTGAAAGAAAAGTAATTTCAAGGTTCAAATCAGCATTAAATGCATTGTGAACAATGTTTCATGGTCTAAGGGACTTGATGCTAGGCCTACCTCATGGGCCTAGAGGTGGGTCTACAAACATTTTGTCATGGTATTTTCTCAAAAAATTTAATTGTTTTTTGAAGGTGGGTGCAAAGTTCATTAACCCATGGGCCAAAAAAACTAGGATTGGTTGGAATTTTTAAAACATAATTCTTCTTTTAAAGTTTAATAATCTTTTTTGAAGCTGGACTTTAAGTTTGTTAGCCCATGGTCCAAAAAATCCATGGTTGGTTGATTTTTTTATCAGAAAAGTTTCTCATTTTTTTAATAATAAAATTTTAAAAGGTGGGTGTGAAGTTTGTTATTTCATGGGCCAAAAAAGTTGTGGATTTGTCACTTTTTTTTTAACATGTTTTTCTCTTCTAGGATCCATGGTGATCCTATGTATTGAAATGAAGAAAGTAAAGAAAGAAGAAATGGAAGGAAAATGAAAAAGAAATGAAAAAAATCAAAATCAAAATTTACATCAAATAATTAGTTACAACCCAGACCCACACATAAATGATTTCTAAATTTTCATGGGCCAGCCTTGTGTTTTCAGGGCTCTCAACGTTTCTATGGTCACAGTCCCTCGCCATAGTGTCTTTGTTTTTGAGGTGGTTGTTGGTGCTTCTCCAAAATTGATTACTAATCTAATCTAATCAGATGGGGGCAAAAGAAATTAAACAACAATAGATTTGCTACTTTGTTGCAACAACTTCTCCAATAGGTAGGGTGTTCTTAGGAGGGGCTATTAGTGCAGGCCAAAAATAATGGCAGCCAAATTTAGGAATAGAATTTCCATGCAACCAATGAGAAGTCCCATCATGGAGTGATGAAGGGTCCTCCTTTTTCTCTTGTGGGTAAGAGGGAGGGAGGTAGGGAGGGAGGAAGGGGGGGTTTATTTTATTGGTCTTGCCTTACCAAGGCAAGGATATTGTGTTGAGATTCATTATCGAGTATAGTAGCTAAATGGATTTTGGCCCCTAGGTAATAAAGTCTACTTTTATATGAGGATTTTTGAAAGAGAAAATATTGGCTTGTGTTGAAACTTGAGATTAGTTGTAGAGTTACAATATCTTGAAGGATTTTGGTTTCTTTTAGAGGAGATTTTGAAGATTATATTTCTGCATGGTGAAATATTATTAGAGTCTCCATAATTCTTTTCTTTTGCCTTAAGATACTTTTGAGCAAGGCCAGAAGAGTGTTTCATGTTGTGTTTGGTGTGGAGAGTGGACTGTCCACTCTTCACTATCCACTTGGGAAGTTCACTTTTCATGCAAGCTTTTTTTTTGGGAGAGGGGGGTTGGGGGTGTGGGGTGTGAAAAGCAAATAGTTCCCAACTTTCTGACATGTTCCACAAAGAGTTCCAATTTGCTGCTGCTGCTGCTGCTGCTGCTGCTTCGTTGTTGTTGTTTCTGTTATTTGCAGATTTGTCAGCAAAGCAGCTGGATTGAGTCATGACAAAAATCTACTGAAATTAACACGGAAAGTTTGGTGACCAAGCACCTCCTGAAACTTGGACTCAAAGAACGAAGCGACAGCAAGAAGACGCGCATGCGCTGCGGCGTGCGAAATCCACGCGCCTTATTTCTCCACCCGCCCTTTCATTCGTCGCCGGCGCGCGGTGGGCACGTCCCCCGACCACGTCGTACACCTCGTGTCAGATGGTGAAAGTACAGTTCCAGAAAGTCCCCCACCCCGCCCCCCCCGCCCCCCCCACACTTGGCGAAACACACCCTAACTGGCTATACCCGATCGTATGTATACCAAATGCTAACTCGTATTCGTATACCTTATGTATACCACAGGCTACTTGTATTCGTCTGATTCCTATGCGTATTTTCTACGGAAGGGTGGTAGGTATTCAGTTTCTCTCTAGTACCCCAAAACTCTTCCTCCGTAAAGGAAAACGGTCCCGTGACAATTCAAGAGCGACTCTCTCACTGCTTGCTTCGCGTTCGCACGCCTCCCGAGTCGTTGGAATTGGAACGAAGGGAGAGAGAGAGAGCGCGAAGGTGCGAGTGCTGGGTGTGGATCTGCGGGCTGTTGCTGGTCGAGATTTGGCAGATTTATTGGGAGAGGAACATTCTCCAAACGATCCTCTGAGGTATAATGAGGTTTGGGGGCGGCGACAGGGTAGAACGCCTGCGTGCATGCAAGCGTTGCATAAAGGACCTGTACTAAGTATGATTCATGGCAGCTTTTAATGCGAATTGTGCACTCCCCCACATTCCGCGATATGCGTTTGTGTGTGAAGTCCAACTCCGGAAGGCAAAACGAGGACGCTGAGGTTCATGTGAATGCAGAGCTTGTACATGTCGAAATAACCAGTGTTGGGGGCGCGGTTGCTGAGTTCTGACCCGGTTATCAACCCAGTTGTACCAGTAGGTTATTAATAGCCTACCGGCCGGTTATTTACTTCTTTATTCTGTATTAATATAACCTAATAATTAGGTGTTGAATTTTCTAATAACCGACCTGGATGACCTGGTTATCTTTGAGGTAGAGTGTCAATCTTATAAGACTGAACATTTTGAAGACAGAAAACCAGGAAAAATAAACATAATTTTTTTTTTAAAAAATCTTAAAAGCCTTATAACTGGTGTGTAACCAGTAGGTTAACTCATGGTTATCAATCAGGTATTTGAAAAGCTACCCTTATGCATGACTGGCTATTCTTATAAAAAGTTATTGATAACTTATCTGGCACATTAAAAAATCAATAATGATAACTTAACCGGTACTACTCAGATGTTTAAATAAACTACCCAACGGATATGAAACAATCAATAACCAACCAACACTCAAAATTAACACTCCAGGACATAGGCGCCATGAGCAGTGTTTCTTTTCCTGGCGAATTTTCACCAAATTTCGACATGAAACATATGATATCAACCTGAAACACATAAGTTATCAAACAGAAATTTGGTGAAAATGAGGCATTTTTCATGGAAAACATGTCCAAAATTCGCCAGATTTTGAACAATTTCTTTCCCAAGTCGCCAGTTTTTTTATGATAAGTTCTAAGAGCATCATCTCCAGCAGTGCTCAGTATGTGCCCCTGCAAAAATATTTTTCACATGCAAGTTTAGTTATATAGGTTTTTGGCAAACCCGCCTATAATAGCAAACCACCTGGACCAATCATTATGATGGGCCAATCAGAAACACTGAGCAGCAGTGAGATCATACTTATTGCACTCTTTTGTGCAGGTGCACACCATCCCTGCGCCTTTCACCAGCCACCACAAACTGTGCAATTATGCTGAGCCAAAACCATTTTCCTCAGCCAAGTCGGGATGTTTTGACTTTCCTTCATACAAATTTACTGTGCAGGATCACATAGTGAGCACGGAGGGAGATGATCTAAGTAGGTAAGCCAAGAATACAAAAAAGGATTCCTTTCATTATCTAGTATGTAGCCTAATTTTGGCTAAATTGTTGGCTACATCAAAACATTAAAAGAAACCCTGGTTCAGGAGTATACACTAAACACTAACATTTGACGCTAGCTAGCTAGCTAGTTCCTTACATTACTAGAGCTCCTTACGAAAGTCCACGTTTGTCAGCACTCCTGCTCTCAATAAGCTCCTCACCTAGAATCTTTCTATCAAAGATCTGCTCTGGTGGCAGGCAAATCTCATCACTCTGGCTTCTGGGTCTTGATTAGGATTGAGGAATGAGTTCGTTCCAGTAATGATTCACCAGCTGCCTGTTACCTTCACTAGAACTGAACCCAAAAACCTCCATTTCTGCTCTCGCCATTCGGAAGCCACAACAGGCAGGCAGGCACATGTTGTTAGGCCAGACCACAGCTAGCTCGCTCTCTCTCTCTCTCTCATCACCTGCAGTCCTGTACATGTTGTAAAAGCTGTGCTTGGTTTTCATCTATTGCTGAAATCAAGAAAGCTTTCTCATTCTTTAGAGAAAATTCACAATTTCTTGCACAGTAGAAACCTTATCTCCATGCTAGTAGAGTCTGCAATTTGGTTGGGGGACAGCTGAGGACTTGGAGTTTCTTGTACCCTGCATTCCCAGTAAATCACAGATCTTGTACAAGTATTGTAGTAGTCTCAGGCAAGGTTGGCCAGAGGTGCACCAGCACCTACCAGCAAACTACTTCATGCAGGATGGATGATGTGTGGACAGAAAAATAACTTTTCATTGATATTCTCATCCCATCCGTGATTTGAGATCTGTGCCTGAGGCTGGTAATCCACATTATATATCCATCATTCACATGTATTAACCAGTGTTGGCAGGTTATCCAGTTTACAATGTTAAATATGGGGGGTAGGCAAGTTTTTTTTTAAATAATTTTTAATAATTTCTTAAAAAGTTGACAGAGTAGACTGAACTTTACAAGCAAATATTAGTTTTAATTAAATATAAAACTCCGTACCTATATAAATATCATATTTTATTTTTTTTGTAAAATTTTGTACCTATACAACCTCTGGCATTGAGGAGTGTGTAGTGGGGCCAGGGTTAACGAACAGCTCCTAGCCTGATACTTGCATTCACCTTCTTGAGTGAGGTCTTGCATTGACCAAATTAAACCTGAAGAAATGTTAGACTTGGACTTTTTTAGAGACCACCCTGATTCAGTCTAATCTTCGGAGATTTATAATAATAATGTAAAAGCAGTGATTTTTGGCCTTGCATACTAAGGCAAGGATATTGTGTTTAGATTCATTATAGAGTATAGTAGCTTAAGGGATTTTGGCCCCTAGGTAATAATAATAGGTCTATTTTTACATGAGAATTTTTGAAAGATGATATTTTGGCTTGTGTTGAAACTTGAGATTAGTTATATAGTTATATAATATCTTGAAGGATTTTGGTTTGTTTTAGAGGATTTTTTTAAGACTATATGTTTGCATGGTGAAATATTTGAGTTTCCATAATTCTTCTTTTGCCTTTCAATACTTTTTAATGTAAATGGCAAGGTCGCAGTGTGCACACCCCTTGTTACCATGGTATCAGCTGGTTCACCCAAGGGTGTGTTATGTGCAGATGAAACCAGACTTGGTTTTCAAAGTGGGCTTAAAGGTTCTTGAATGTACCAAAACTGAGACCTTAGGTCTAAAATTTTGGAAAAACCAGGCTCATCATACCCAAACCTTGACAACATCCCAAGAAATACATAGTACCTAAGTGCCAAAACCGGGTCACTTATCTTCCCTACCAACTAACCCACTTACAAAGTTAGTTAACTAGGTAGTGTGACATGGAAGTGGAAGGGTTCATCCACAACTGAGTCCTAAGGGGTTGGTTTCCAACTAGCTGTTAAAAATAGCTCTAAATCATGGAGAAAAAATTTACACCCATTCTCCAAGTACAAAGGGGAATATTTGATAGAATATGTCTTTTTCTTTGTTGAGATCAAAATTTTGTGATTTTTTGCCCCAATTTTTTTTTTATTGTGAATTTTTACTCTTGCAAAAGTTCCAATTTCATATTTTCATCATGTTTGTACCATTGTTGGATTGGTATTGTACATACCATACCATATCATAATGGGATTGGTATACATGGCCCACGCCTTCTGAAGTTTTTGAGACTAGTGAAACATTGGTATTGAGAAAATTATAATATTTCAATTCCATGGTATTATCCATAATTCAAACTTTAGAAATTGATACCATTTCATGGTTTTATCAATATTAGTTTAATTTTTTACATCATAACATATTGATACTATTTTCCCAATTAATCTTAAAACGTTGAATGTCAAGGTTGGTTTGAATGTCAACATTGTTTAATTATTTAGTTTTAAAGGTAATCTATGGATACCAATAAAACATATTTTAAATTTTTTGTAGATGCGAAGGATATGTATGAAAATATTTATTTATTTATTACATAAGCTAGTTACAAATTCAGTTTTTTTTCTTTCTTTGGTGGTTACAAATATATTGGTTTTCAATTTATGAAACTAGTGGGTACCCGTTAATTGTTTCAACCAATTAATAAATCTTGTTGTTGTTCTGTCTGTGTACTCCAGCTATAAAATATTTTAGAATCTTTTGGTGCATTCAAT
>Ga0209208_10006209_pt1 | contig 16488 bp, 14 predicted proteins | sample S1TSphfallax_3_FD_187694 | JGI IMG/M metagenome (GOLD analysis project Ga0209208, IMG submission 187694) | Host-associated microbial communities from peat moss isolated from Minnesota, USA - S1T2_Fd - Sphagnum fallax MG (SPAdes) (version 2) | ecosystem: Host-associated > Plants > Peat moss >...
TGAATAGATTATTGACTGAGGAGCTGAGGTCTAGGGCTTGCATCGGTGTTACTTTGCAGAAAGCACATCAACAGAATTTTTTTCATTTTCATGTTTTCCCCTGATACCCAATGAATATATATACTACTAGTGTGGCCTGTGCCGTTGGCACACATTGTTACCACATCCTCAACTGATTTTTCCTTCCAAAACCTGATTTTTTGGAATTTATTTGAATTTTCAGCGGCAGAAATCACTTAAAAATCAATAATATTTCCCACATTCTGAATGCAAATCTTACAAAATAAATTCCATTAAATCCTGCTCATCCAACAACACCAAAGGCATTTTCCAATTCCTCTGAAATTTTCAGCTGTGATTTAATTTAATTTTCAGTGAAGGAATCATTCAATATTCAAGAACTTTTGCACCACATGTCCAAACGTCATGGAACAAAGCCCATGCAAACCCCCCCCTCCCCCCCTCGTGGCCGAGAGCTTTCTTTCCAAAGACACCAAGAACACACGATCTGAAACATCCAGGTTCAGTGGATTTCATAAATACAAAACAAAACAAACTACCTTCCTTCATAGATAGATACTCAGCAGATACCCATTGGCCATAATTGGCAAAAATAAATGAAAAAAGAAAAGAAGAGGCAGGGTGTTTTGAAAAGTGAAATAAACATATAGATCATGTGGTCACTTTTAGCTATATCAAAAAATTGAAAGAAAAAAAAAAAGATAAAGAAAAGAAGCCTATCTACCTACCTACCTATCTACTCAGACCCAATTTTATTTTCTTATTTAACTTGTACACAAAATTTGGCTAATCTTCCTATAGATTGTTTGTCACTTTGGCTACATCACAAATTGAAGGGAATACTTTTACCGAAACCAATTTTATTTTCATTTTTAGCTTGTATTCAAATTTGGCTAAACCTTTATGTAGATCATCTTCATAAATTTGGCTACCAATTTATGTAAGATCCTCGATTCCTGCAACCTCTGTTCTGTACTCCACAACGCTTGTCGGAGGGCCGGGGTACTTACGCCCGCGCCAAGGATCCACGCACGCAGAGAGCAGCGGGAGCTCGCTGGTGACATGGGAAATTAGAGCTTGAAGAAAATAAGGGTATAAAATACAGTCTATAGATTTGTGATTGTGTGAGAGCAAGCGATCCATCATCGACGAGCACACACCCACCCACACACACACACATACACGCTGCACAAATTCCTATCACGCAGAGAGTTCTTTTTTCTATCAGCGAGCGATGGCGTTGTTGCAGCCAGTGGCACGAACGAAGTTGGGTTCGCAGGGTCTGGAGGTTTCCAGCTTAGGGTTGGGTTGTATGGGGATGTCGGCTTTCTATGGACCCGCTAGGCCGGAAGAAGAGATGGTGGAGCTCATCCATTATGCCGTGGAGAAATTGGGTGTTACTTTCCTAGATACCTCTGATGTTTATGGACCCTTCACCAACGAAATCCTGGTTGGCAAGGTAAACAACGCATTCAAACCAGCAGCTCTGCAAACAATTATAGTTCTAAGAGTTATCCCCAGCGATGCTCAATATGTGAGTGACCCTGCAAAAATATTTCTCACATCCAAGTTTAGTTATTTACTTCTTTTGCAAGCCCACCACCCATAGAACTAAAACTGGGACTGCACATAGGTGAGAGACTACTACTAGTAGCAAACCTACCTGGGACCAATCATTATGATTCGCCAATCAGAAATAGGGAGCAGCAGTCAGATCATAGATTTATTACACTCGTCTCTGGCAGGTGCACACTGCACAGCCCCTGCTGTGCCTTTTACCAGCCTCAACAAACAGTGCAAAAATTCTGGGCCAAAACCATTTTAGAGCTTATTGTAGCTTCTTGCTGTTGCTGCTGCTTCTTTCAGTTCTTTCAGCAGCTTTAGATAGTAGCAGGTGTTTTGGGTCTTTACCCAAAATCTTTGATTCTTCTAGATTTTAGGGTTGATCATCACTCGTGCATTTTGCTATGTATGGGTGGAGGATTTTCTTCTGGATCTTTAGTAAGTCTTTCTTTCATGGCTGGTGGAAACCAAATTACTGACAATATCTTGGAGATTGTGGGATCATCATCACTCATGCATTTTGCTGTGTGGAGCTGGGATTTTCTTTGGGATCTTTGGTAAGTCCCTCATGAGTGGAGACCAAATTACTGAAATTTTCTTGGACATGTGATTGGGTGGATGGGTGGGTGGTGGGGGGAAAACTCTCCTCTCAGGCTATTAAAGGCATTCGGGAGAAGGTGCAAATTGCTACCAAATTTGCACTCGGTATTGATAAGGATGGGAACCGAGTTGTTCGGGGAGATCCAGAGTATGTTCGAGCAGCTTGTGAGGCAAGCTTGAAAAGGCTTGATGTTGAGCAAATTGATCTGTATTACCAGCACCGTGTCGATACCAAAGTTCCAATTGAAATCACTGTAAGAGATGCATGCAGCTCACTTGAATGTACTTTGTGGGTAGGTACTAGTGTTGTTGCTGCTCATGAGGTGTCCTGGATTGAGTTGTTTTTCTCCAAATGCAACCAGGATCCTCCTATGGCCATGTCAAGCATAACCAATGTGTACAATAATCATGATTCCTGGAGAACAACTTCTTTCAACCTCATGCAAAAAAAAATGTTCCTGGCCATGGAAGCATTGTATTGATTTTTACAGGAAATAAATTGGTCAGAAGATGATCATCACAATCAAAGACCTTCTGAACAGGAGATTGGAATAATGGTGAAAGAGGAAACCATACAATGATGAAATCTATTGCAACTTCCCCTTCTAGAGAATATTATTCTGCTTCTGAGTTTTGAGCTTGTCTTTCAGATAGGAGAGATGAAGAAGTTGGTGGAGGAAGGGAAGGTGAAGTACCTTGGGCTCTCAGAGGCATCACCATCTGAAATTCGACGGGCTCATGCTGTGCACCCCATCACCGCTGTCCAGTTAGAATGGTCCTTGTGGGTTCGTGACTCTGAAGAGAGTGTCATTCCAACTTGCAGGTAAATTCCCAATTTCCTTTCTTCCTTGTCTTAAAGCTAGATCTGTAGATCCCCAGTTAAGTGTCTACTAACCCATTTGTGAGCAGAAACTGTTTTTTGTCTGTCTCACAGAAGGTTTGTTCTATGATGATGTTCACAGAGAGCTAGGCATTGGGGTTGTGCCATACAGCCCTCTGGGTCGTGGCTTTCTGGCCGGCTTGAAACCTGAGAACCTTGCAGAGAATGATTTTCGGAAGGTAATAGAATTTCCTACTTGGGTATTTATCTTCATTGTTCTCCTTGCCCCTGGCCCCCTCTTTAGGATTTAGTATGTGGATTTTCCATATGTAGTTGATTTGAGAAATAAGCTGATTCTGCAGTGAATCAATGTAGGTTTAATCAAGGAAAACAAGGCTAGATCTCTCACTCTCAAGATTACAATTTATCAAAAACACAATGTATTACTTTGTTGTGAGGACTGTCTTATCAGTTTCATTTTTTTGTTTTGCGGTGTCTTATTCGTACATGGAAACGTGTTTTCTGCCATGAGGAATGGCTTGTTAAAGATTAGTCAAGGAGCTCCACAATGCATTCAGCAGGGTTGGTGACCGTGCAGGACTCATGAGTGAAGTGCATTGTTGGTTTTCTGTCAGCTGGTACCATTGCTACAACAGGAGAATTTTGAGAAGAACAAGATCTTACTGGAGCAAGTCAGCAAAATTGCAGAGAAGAAGAAATGCTCATTAAGTCAGTTGGCATTGGCATGGGTTCTTCACAAAGGTGGGAATGGTACAGTCCCCATCCCAGGGACAACAAAGAAGGCAAATTTGGAGGCAAATGTTGGAGCTGTGAGTGTGAAGCTTTCTGAGGAAGAGATGCAGGAACTCGAGAGCGCAATTCCTCCTGAGGCAGTTTCTGGAGAAAGATACCATCCTTCATTCATGGCTTACTCCTGGCTCTATGCACAATCCCCTCCCCTTTCATCTTGGAAGGGTGCTGCTGCTCACACTTAATACAATGGCTACAACATTGATCTTTGTTACCAAGGAAGAAGGTTGAGAGAGAATTGAACACTGGGAAACTTTTAAACATTTTAATTAGGTTTCAACACATCCAACAGAAAGAAGATAATTGTTTTAGATGTTCATCAGTTGTGGAGCTCTAATCAAGTTTTCTTGTTCTAGTTCACAACCAAGTACAAGAGAAAACATTAGTTGTCTTTTGTTAACCAGTTCTATATAAGTAGTTCAGTCAACTCTTTCTAGTCCATAACCAACTGTTGAACAACTTATGTGAAAGAGAATAAATTGTCTTCTATTCACCAGTTTTGTAGCTTACATGAAATCTTTTGTTCTAGTTCACAACCAAGTACAAGAAACAACATTTTGCTAACTAGTTCCAATTAAGCATCTCATTTAACATAATCAAATACAAAACAACTCATGGAAAATCATTGATTTCTAGAATGCCAAAACATTGGAAACTTCAAAACATTTTAATTAGGTTTCAACAAGTCCAAAAAAAAAGGAAATTGTATTTTGCTTGCCAATTTTGTAACTTTCATCAAATATTCATTCTTGTTCTGGTTCACAACCAAGTATGAAAAAAAATCAATTTGTCTTCTATTAACTAGTTCTATTTAAGTAACACAATCAACTGAAGGTCAGTAGTACACTGCTCTGCCTTCTTCTCCTACAGGGCCTTCTGAGACACTTTTCCAGTTTGGAACTTTCAATGCCTTCCACACAATGGAAGCAATAGCAATGGAAGCATATTGCTGCTCTAAGAATAATTGGGTTAAAACAATTACCAAATTGCAGATCTGCAGTTGACATTCTTTGTGATATTGTTGTAGACAATTGAGACAAAAATAAAGATGAAGGAGTTGAAGTTTCACAGCCGAGAAATTAAGCATCAAAAGCTTGAGCAGCAGCCATGTGTAGAGAAGTTTGCAGGGGTATTTGCATTTCTTTCTGCATCTTTACATTTGGGCAATGAGCTGCGCCCAAGTTGATTTTCCAGTACTATGTTTCTCAGGTCTTTTTCTACAAAGATTCAAGCCATTACAGACTACACACTAACACTGAATCTCTTGCAATTTACATGAGAGATTATAGCAGCAAGGTGACTTGCAGCAAATAAGTCTGCATAGACTGAGGAAATTAGAAGGAATCAAAGTAGATTTGCCACAAAGCAAAAAACTTATGGTGACCCAATATCATTTAGGAAAAAGGACTATGCCAGACTTAATTTGCAAGACCAAATGTGCTACAAGAGATGCATGTGTCTTGAGGAAACATGCAGAAATACAACTACACTGAAACTATTTCTACTGCATGCATGAGTAACTCGAATGTTGATCAATGAAAAAGAAGCAAACATTCCAAACTCAAAAGTCTAACAAATCCACAACTATCAATTGGAACAAAACTTCTAACAACAACTAGAAAGATACCCAAAAATGTATTGCCAAATTCTGTGATGATTTGGCTTTGCAAACAAGCGAAGGATGGTCATACTTGCTTTGGAGAAGCCTTATGAAGTGTTGAGGTGGAATGAATGACCATTCTATATCAATTTAAAGGGCAACAACCATCTTTTTTGATTATGCACAACACTCATCCAATGGAACATTTGCTATGGCTACAATCCGCCAATAGAACATGGAGAGGAAAAGGAAGAACTTTAGGTGTGTACTGAATGGCCACCCTACATGAATTATCATGTATTGATAATACATCACACAAGTATATCTTACATGGAGAAGGGCACTCGTATCACCACTATCTCCATGCAAGTGCCCTTCTCCATGTAAATAGTAGTGATACATGGAATGTATTGCTCGTGCACTATAGTGAATAGTGTATGTTTTAATACATTAACAACTACCCTACAATAACCATAAACTTGAAAATGTGACAATTTTTTGTCCATGTACTTTTTGAATTTTTTCTCACCCTTGCCTACAAAATACAAATGTATCATGAAAATTATGTTGTAGGAGAGGTTCCCATACGAGTGGGTTTTTCTGAGGGAGGGTCACATAAGAGCGGTATGTTGAGGGCGTTCTTGACCGATGGAGAACACACGAGTATGGGAACCTCCACGTATGTAAAAATCTCTTTTTTCCCTCCATTCTTTCCTTCTTGTTTTCTTAAATTTTCCTAATTTGTCTCTTTCCTCCTTGTGTTTTTGAATTTTCTTAATCCATCCCATCAAAAAATCTTTTCATGGGAACATGGGAACGTAAAAATATAAGGGGATCTCCCCCACTACATAACTCCCTAGGGATCTTCTGCTGGGGAGATCCCTCAAAATACAAAGAGAAATAAAAAAAAGAGGTTTTTACAATGATCACATAACATGATGCATCGATACAATATAATTTTGATACATTACAAAAAAAAAATTTAATTATCATTGTTGACTACAATGTTTATTACTACGTGAAAAAAAATTATTAACAATTTCACTTATTTTACTCACATGCACATACTTTTGAATTGGGGCAAGATGTCCATTGATTTCCAAAAGGTACAAATATAAGCACTTATAAGCACCTACCATCAAAACCTAGTGATCATTTTATGCTAGAAATGAAACTAGTTGAAAAATGGTTTCATAATTTAACTTGGCATTAAATACAACATTCTAATTAAAATCTAATGACTATTTTATGCCGGAAATAATCAATAGTTGAAAAGTGTTTTCATAGTTTAACTTGGCATTAAGTACAACATTCTAATTAGAACCTAGCAATCATTTTATGCTGGAAATGAACATATTAGTTAAAAAGTGCTTTCATAGTTTAACTTGCAATTGAGTACAACATCCATCTATGAAGGAAAGTAGTTTGTTTTGTTTTTTTGTCATGTTGAAATCTCCCAAACCATGGCACTTCATGTCACACACTCTTGATATTTTTGGAAATCTCTTGATGAGTAAGGGTGCACTAACTTGGTTTGAGACTATTTAGAGCTATGGTGTGAAAGCTATTGATTGTTGAACCATTTTCTCAATGAAAACTAGACAAAATCAAGACTGAAAACTGTATTGGAATTTGAGGGCATTCTTGGTGTTATTGGAAAGCCCTTGGCAAGGTAGATTTAATAGAATTTATTTCACAATTTTCAAAGCTAAGGTGTGGAAAGCTGTAATGAAAAATATAACCTTTGTCATGAGTGATTAGAGCAACTCCATCCACAACAATAAAATGGCCTCTACAATGTAACCTTGGATGAGGTGTAGTACCTCAAATAGTGTAGAAAACAGGGCTTCAAATAGTGGAGAACAGGATTGAAGTACCCACCTCCATATTGATTAAAACTAAGTTTGGCCATCTAAATTTGCACCAGATGCAATGATTGTAAAAGGGTCATCAAAAAAGCACAAATCTGCTTCTGATTGGTTGCCATAAAGATTGGCTGAATTGGTGGCATTTAAGTTGCAAATATGGAGTAATCAGAAAGCTTCCAAGCTCAGGATTCCTCACTTGTATCACTAAAAGCAAACAATTCATCAATAATGGTTGCTCTTGGCAGGTCCACATGTAGCCTACACCAAATGTTAATGCAATTCCAGATCTTTATGCTGAAATGCATGTTTTGCAAGATGAGCCAGCCTTACTAGTTCAATTACTAGCAATTGCTGCACCCATTCAGCATCTGAAACATAAAACAGCTATGCAAGAGAATGTCCTACTTTCATCATAACAATGTGTCAAATCCTGAATAATATGGTTACTAAGCTAATTGGCACAAGTGAAAGCTCATGAATCACAGTAGAGTTTTTAAGATTACCACCCACCATAAGGCTCTTTGTGTCTGCAACATTGCAGATTGAAGAAAATAACACCGAGTTTGTAATACTTGATCCAGTAAATCAATCAACCACATGTTGGTAACTACAAAGTCGATTTTGGTGAGAGTGATACTTGCCTCAAAAAAGTCATGAGAACCCTGTTATACTCTTTAGCTTTTTCAAGTTGAGGTGCATGGCCTGCATGCTTCAGTACAACCACCTCTGCATTATCGCCTATATACCTGTAAGAAGACAATAGGCAACCAAATTCAAGGCAAGTATCTTGATTGCATTTCAATTACAGGTCAGTTTGTCTATAATTCAGATACTCCTGTCAATGAAGAAGCCTAATTCGTGCATGCAAAGTTCATACAGTGGTATTTTATTAGCCCAGTGTGCAGACCAGTCTCAAGCATGCAGATGGCTGACATAAAGAAGAGAGAAGGATCTTACTCTTTCAGGTCATATGCTAAACTGACATTGAAAATACCATCACTTTCACCCCATATAATAAGTGTGTCCTGCAAAAATCATTCCATTCATCATCATTTTCTCTCCATACAACATATGTGCCACACAAAATCATTCTAGAAAGCAAATATCGACAATAGTACTGAGGATTTCTCAATACGAATGATTTAAATCAACCTGAAAAGAAATGAGAGATGACCAGGTAATCAGGTTATGGATATTCCAGAACTGACAACACAATCACAACCAATCAGCAAGCATGGATATAAGGGAAGCCCCCCAGCCCCAAAGAAAAGAGGCAAAAAGGATCACAAAACAAAATTGAGGAGCAGTTTGAATGACAACAAAGGTCATAGATGTGTTAAGGGACCTCCAACAGCCATCTGTATTGCATTAACCATCTAGCTGAACATCCTGACTAACTTCATCAGTCCCCAGAAATGGGCAAAGGTTAATATCAAGCAAAATCAACATATCAAGCTTCAGTCACAAGACTGGCAGTAACAGGAATCATTCTAAAACAGCAAATGATGTTCCAAGACCCCATGACAAAGCTCCACAAGAAAAAGTGGATCTGAATTAACTGCATTGCAAACACGTGCTGGTTATAACATAATTCAAATGCACATACTGAAAGATAGTGATATAAGGTGCCAGTGACAAGTATCATAAATAAGGGTTTAAACCCTATAATATAACATCACCAACCTGAGTAACCTTGGGTAAGGGTGGTGCATCAGGCTTCCGGAGCTGTAATCCATCAAGAAGCTCCAACTTCTCCTTCCTGTTTTTGTTCAAGACCGTCTGAAATTTGCCCAGATGCACTCTCCATGTCAGCCTCAAAACTTGACAGAGATTTCTGAGTGCAGCCTGACAGAGGAATTCCAAAAACATTAAAAATAAATGTGAAAAGGGACACTGGTGTCATTCAGAATTAGGGATTTACAGCAAGAGACTTACTTCGAGAACATCTTCACAAATGAAGGAGGGAACAGGAAAGAGTGGCTGTGAATGAATTGCCAATCTCCATGCTCGCCTTAAACCTTCTACAGTACTGGGCATCAGTACCTCTGCCACATTTTCAGTACCGAACTTGTCAACAAGTGCCTGATCAGTGTCAGGTGTCATGTTCACTCCAGAGCTTGACAGGACAAGCTTGTGCACAGCATGGGGGTACAGGTGGGCAAGTCTATATGCCACAAAGCCACCATAGCTCGTCCCAACCACACTAAACTTGAATACGTTCAGCTGCTGAAGAAGCTCTAGCACACACTCTGCCTGGCATCATCTACCCACAGAGTTTCATATCAATGCTTAGGTAAAACATAAAACCTAAACAATGCCATATTTCCTACGACAACCAATGAGGTTTGACACTGTAACCAATCTTTACATTCTGCCTGAGAACAACCCAATAACTGAACACTCTTTGGGGTTCAGTCTTGCACACATATACAGTAGGACTTTCTATTGTCTTGTGATTTGTGATAAGCACATTGGTGGTGCAACCCATAGAGTGGAGAAATTTTCCTCACAGACACAACCACATTTTAGTCCTGGATTAGCATGACCTAAGAAGTTCCACTGGAATGGTTTGAACCCTTGCCACTTCCACCCTAAAACCCTAAACCACTACATCCGCTCTCTTATGGTACAATCCATTTGCAACCAAGGTCTTACTTTCTCCACAATCCATGGGAATGGGGGAAAAGAAAATTAGGTGAACAAGTGACGATGCTCAATGGATGCATTTTTGAAACCTTCAAGATTCATTAAAATTTTGTCACTGTGATGTTTCAAGTGCTGTAGGAGAAACAAGAGGCAGTGAAGAAGCAGACTGTGAGGCAGCAATCAGGCACCTGAAAGAATTCGGTTCTGGAAGAGTTGGTGGTGTAGGAGTCTCCACAAAAGAGAAGGTCAGGAATATACAAGTCAAAGCATTTTGAGAATCTGGAGATTTGACGGCACCATGTAAAGGCATCCGCACCAAAAGCATGGAGGAAAACCAATGCCGGTTTTTTGTCGTCGGTATGAGCAAGCTTCAGGCTGCTGCTGCCGCTGACTGCTACAGTCTGTGGCATCCAGCAATGCATAGTGGTGCCATTGTCAAGCTCCACTATGCGGCCAAACAGCCCACAGGAGTTGAAGTAGATTTTCATGCATTGGTTGATCATGCGAGCAGGACTGAAGCTCAACAGGCTACCCATTATCCAATAGCCTCAGAAAGTAGCTGTAATGCTTATCTTACTAACAAATACTGAGCACTCCGAGAGAAGAAAAAGACGAAGAAGAAGAAACCCAAAAGAAGCTCAATACAAGAAAGAAAAACAAAAGAACTACAAAAACACACCAACCCACGTTCTCTAAATCCCCGAGTCGTTCATGGGTACAACAATCCTCTCTCATCATCAAAAACAAATTGCAAAAACACATAGAAAAGCCATAAAACAGAGTGATTTGCTCTAGAGAAGAAACGAGTGCGATGGCACTGTTCTGCTGCTGCTGCTTCTGCGGGGTGCTGTTGCGGCAGCATTCATTGCTCCCGTTGGTAGTTAGGCCTAGGAGACTGAAGCACACCACTGCTGCTGCTGCTGCTGCTGCTGCTGCGGTCTTCACTAAGGACCAGAGGTAAGGACTCTGACTAGTGAATGATACTCTATACGGATGAAGCAGTACTTGTCATCATCTGCTGAAAGTAGAATACTACAAGGCTTTGGGTAGTTGATGGGCTTTGGAAGAGGGATATGGTTGTTGTTTTTGTTTTTGTTTTGTCTCTTTGTTTGTTTTCTTGCGGTTTATGAGCACAATGAGTTTTTATTGTTGACAACACTCACTATGTTTGTTGGTTCTTCTTTGGGTGAGCTTTCAGTGGTGTGCTTCTGTTGTGCAATGGTTTTGGTTGGATGTCAATCAAGGAGGGAGTTTTAAGTGTGAAGGAAAAGTACCAAGAACTTTTCAAATGAAAGCAATTAAGTATTTTCTGAGCTTTTTTTTTAAGTAGAGAGATGTGAAAGTTTTTAGGAAGTTGATTATGATGAAAGGGATGAATGCCCTACTATGAAAACCCCATTATTCTTGGGGAGGTTATGCAAATTCCATTGCATCATATGCCTCTTTTGGGGAGATGCAATTTAGAAGCAAAACTAGGGGTTAATGATCATAGGTATGATGAAGTGCCTTAAGATTTCGTGAGTGACCACTTTGGCAAACAAATTGTCATGTATGAGGATTGTGTTGTGGGGTGATTTTGACAAGTGGTGTTTAGGAAGAGAGTACCCATTTTGTTGGGACGTCCAAATGGATGTCTTGTCTCTATAATCAGGGTGTTATTGAGAGTCCAGTTGGTGGAGCAATTTGTTGTGTTTGTCAAACTTCTTGAAGTGGATCTTGTGAATAGTTGAATTTCGCATTCCTAAGTTTGGGGAGTCATCGTTGTTGTGAAATTATTCAATGTTATGTTGTTTTTGGATTTATGCAATCAACAAAGTGTGGGACTCATGGCATTGATGTCTATAAGGATTGAGATTTGCTAGCGGGTTAGTTGAACTTATGAAAGTGAAATTGAAACAATATGATCCCTAGGGACCCATAGATAATGTTGCATAATTGGTTAGTATATGTTCTTATTGAACCTTTGTATATTTCATCTTATTTCTAAGGAAATACTTGTGTGGACTTTGCATAGTTCATTAATCATCAACACATAACTCATGTTACAAGGGAACTTGAAACCCCCTATCTTTTGGTATCAGAGCTATTTTTATTCTCTTTGGCAATTTTGTGTGTAGAGATAAAGGAACATTGTTGTGAACATCATGAGTAATAGAATTAATGCATTGGAATTTAATCAACGTCACTTTGAAGACCATCCACCACTAGGTACTTTGGCGATGCATGTAACTAGATTTGCTACAATTGAAATTATAAGGTTTGATCCTAGAAAAACCAAACCTAGGGATGTTGTTGTTGGTGTAACATTGTTATGGTTTTACATTCGAATAGCAATGTGGTTGAAAACCTCGTGTGATGACTAGAGTTGGATCCTTGTCAACACAAGGAGTGCCAATTTTTTCTGCATCTTTGGATGGCCCTATACTTTGAAATGAAAAGCAACACATATTTCATGAAAACCCTAATGTTGTGTTTAACTTAGGTGGTTTATGGTTACCAATTGACCAATCATTATTGGGAAAGTTTGTGAAGTTTTTCGAACCATAATATATTAATAAAATCAACGAAGGGGATAAGGTGATTAGAGTGGAATTAACTAATTGTTCCACTTATGTACTAGTTGGAAACTTTGCATAAATGGAAAAGGAGATTTGGCATGGGCTTATGCAAGGTGTGATAACATATGTTTCAACAACAAAATAAAAGTGGAAGAAGAAAATAAAGTGGCCTCTATAAAAAATTTAAATCTAGAGAGCAATATTATTTTGTCTATGGGAAGCAAATCCCAATCCAAAATAGAAGCAAACAAACCTCTTAAATCATATCCTTTTGTTCTTTTTCATTTATAAATAAAAAAGACTCTTTCATATGTTGGGGACATTTGGGTTTTAACATTGCTTGTGGATTAAAATAGATATGTCAAAATCTTTATACCTAGGATGGAGCAATATTGGTTTAAGCCTAGAAATATGTTAGTGAGAATTGAACATGTTGAAGTTACATCTAGGTTATTGAGCTGGATGTTGGAAATTGACCAAGTTAGATTACACAAGTTGATAGCAAAGAGTGAAGACCATGTTGACTTTTATGACTATTCCTAGTTGATTACCTTTCTCATCACTTGTAATTTTTTTGGAAATTGATTAGTGAATGCATGATGACTAGTTTTAAAACCCAATTTGTTATATATTGAACCTAATTGACTTGAGACATTTTACAATTATTGAACAAGCATGCTATGCAATTGAAATGTGTGTGTGTGTGCATTTGTTGCAACTCAAAATGGTGTTTCAATGTTATAAATTGGTTTATGTCACATAAATGTTAACCCAATATGGATTTTTGATCATAATAATAGTTGAAAGTAACTTAATGTGGAATGGTTTAAATAATCAAAAGATGTCACCTATCTATAATAGCCAATAATAGTTGAAAGTAACATATATAGGGTGGAATGGTTTCAAATAACTAAAAGTAATGTATCTAAAATAGTTTATAATAGTCGTGATTAACCTAGCTAATGGATGGCTTAAAATAGTTGAACGTAACCTAACATGGAATAACTTAAAATAGTCAAAAGTAATTTAGAAAAAAACCAAAAATTGCCAAAAGTAACCAAGGATGAAATAATTTAAAATTGTTGAAAGTAACCTAAGGTGGAATAGCCTACAATAGCCAAAATAAACTAAAGATAACCTAAAATAGCTAAAAGTAGCATAAGATGTAATAACTTACAATAATGAAAAATACTTTGGGTGAAATAACCAAAAATACTTTAAAATTGGAGAAAGTAACATTGGGTGGAATAACCTATAATAACCAAAAATAGGGGTAAAATTGTGAAGGTAGCTTCAAATGAAATAACACCTACCATAGTCACATGTCATCCATCATCATAATCACGTGTTGTTCATATTTTTAGAATGTACATAAATGTATATTTATGTGTGTGCGTGCGTGCGTGTACATGTGTGTCATAGGCAATTGTCCAAATAGAAATTTACAACCTCATGGAAGGGTTACTAACACCTTAACCATTAAGCCACACAAGCTTTTTTGAACACAAAATGACAAATTTTCTTCATCAAAATCGATTCAAATGAAACAAATAAATTGAATGATTTTGAATTTTAATCAAAGATATATTCAAAAATAATAATTATATAAAAAATGTTATCACTAACATTTTAGAAAATGCTATTGAAAGTAACATATTTTGAAAAAATCAAAATCAACATTTCCACATGATTTTAAAGAAAATTAACATACAATCTTTTTGATGTGATTCATTTCAATGTGAATTCAAAATATTCATTAAACTTTTTTCTGTTTTTAATGTTTAAAAGTGTATTTCCTATCTTTTTATGTTATTTCTTTTTTTCTCTTATTTTTGTCTATTTTTTATTTTTAAAAATATTTTCATATTTTGTTTTAAAATTCTATTTAATGTTTTTAATGATTTAAAAATGTGTTATCTTTGCATTTCCTTTGGTTTATTTTGTTTCCTTTTTCATTATTAATGGTTTATTTTGTTTATGCGGTCATTATGTAGGGCTTATAATACAACATTTATAATAATAAAAACAATTATACATTGCACATCCCTTATTTGTTTTGGAGATTTTTTTTTTTGCTTGTAAATTTTTGCGTCATAATTTTTTAGGTGTGCATAGAGCATCAACAATATCTTTCCTAATTTTTGCAAGAAATTTTGCTTGCTTGAATTGTTTTCATCATTGGGCTTGTAGACCACTTAAGTGAAAAATGGAAAGGTCAAATGAGATGATATTTTCATTGATTGGGATACTTACAAATTTGAGGAAATGTTATTTATAAAAAAATAATTTGAATAAATGAATACTTTTTAATAAAAATTGGTTTAATGATTTTAGGGTGGGCTGTAATTCATTTACTAGTTTGATATAGTTGATTGAATTTTATGCTACCCCTTAAAGGAAGATTTAGAAAAATATGAAAGGGAATTTGAAAGCGATGAAATTTTAGACTTATAATTTTATCCTAATGGATTATTAGATTGAAATTGTTATATTTTATTATTCAACAATCTTGGATATTTGACAAATATTATGTTATAGGATATTTCTAATATTGAAATTTAACATTATTTTTTTAATAAAAAATTTGATATTTTTACAAGTTAGGTTAAATGAAATATAAAAAAATTGAAATCAACAAATATTGATAAGTCGAATAATTGAAACTAATGGATATTGAAAAAATTAATATCCACCCAACATTGGTAGTTACCCAAGCGAAAAGGACTAATATCATTGATATAAGTAAAATTATGTGCACCATCATATTTATTGGGATACATAATTAAATTTTATACCAAAAAAAGAGAAAATAATAATTTAAAATAAAAAACAAAACAAAATGCAAAAGTAATTTATTAGAGCCTAGAACCCTCACTAATGAACAATCTCATTGGTCACAATTCTTTTATTTGTACTTGTGAACAAGTATATGCTAAATATATATATATATTTTAAAATTTTAATTATAAATAAATAAAATAAATAAAATATGCTACTATATATTGCAACATTTAAGTTAAGTGTGAGTTTACTTATTTTTAACTCCTCAAAACAATTCAAGGCTCGTGTTCCAACAATCCAATTTGACCATCCCTAGGCACAAGCCCTCCTCCATAGAACCCCTATAATTGTGTTTTTAAAAATAAATAAATAAATAATTTACATTACTTTAATACCATATTTGGTTTGACAAATTATTTTTATAATTTTAAAAAGAATTAATAACAAATCATTTTTATGATTTTTTAATTTAATTTTTTGTAAAAATTTTCAAGGTGGCCAATAAAAATGATAATTTATGAAAATTCATCCGCGCTGCCAGTCATCCATTCGCTTTGATAAAGTTCGCGCAGTCCGATCAGCATGGGATCGTCGCTTGGGAGTGGTGGAAACTTGGGAACAAACACGAGAGCTTGGGGAACTTGATGTGAACTCAGCGAACAGATTGGGAACTTGGTGCGAGAAGGAAGAAGGAAGAAGAAGAAGAAGAGGAAAGGAGAGGAGACGTTGGTCGCGGAAGAAAATTTGTAGACGCGTGTGTTGTTGTCTGTCTCCAGGTACGATCTCCTTTTGTTGCTTCTCTTGCAATTAATTTTTCTGTTGTTGAAATGTCAGGAAGATGAGAAAACGGATATGGCAGTAATTAGGCAACTTTTGATGTCTTGATCGTTGCTTTTGGGACTTTTTTTGGCCTCTTTTGGGGAAGGTTTGGTTTCTTTTGTTTGCAATTGTATGTTCGGGTTGAAGGACTCAGCTCGGATCTGTTATTTGCGAATGAGAGACAGACTGACAGAAGGAAGACGAAAAAAGGCAAAGACAATAAGAAACTTCAAGACCGTTTCAGGATGCAGCAACTGGTAACCTTCTTTGTTGTGCTTTGTTGTTGTTGTTCTTGTTGTGCAGTCTGTCGAGAGGACAAAGTTCCTGCCGGAAGCTTTTGGAATGCAAAGGAGAATAGTTGCAGAAGCCAAGCGCAAAATAGTTGATCCTCCTCAAGCACGG
>Ga0209208_10006210_pt1 | contig 16487 bp, 12 predicted proteins | sample S1TSphfallax_3_FD_187694 | JGI IMG/M metagenome (GOLD analysis project Ga0209208, IMG submission 187694) | Host-associated microbial communities from peat moss isolated from Minnesota, USA - S1T2_Fd - Sphagnum fallax MG (SPAdes) (version 2) | ecosystem: Host-associated > Plants > Peat moss >...
AAGGAGAATCAACAACTTGGAAATTATCAATATCTTCATTGTGAGTTTCAGCCAAATTGACATTTGCATGATTTACACCACCTTGCAACTTTTGTATCTCAGCTCATTTACGTAATTCTTTTGCTATTTCAAGTCATTCACGCATGTAATGAGTTGGCAAACCACAAAGTTGCATTTACCACAACTGTGCAGATGAACTCTTCATTTTCCATCAAACTATTGAGCCAAAAAGTTGTTCTACCCTTGCATTGGCTTTCAGCCTCCCCTAAAGGAGGAACTCCCACAAAACTAACCATGTCCATAGAACTCATATGAACATCAATCATTATGTTTGTTGTAATGGTTGACAATGAGGCCTTTATGTTCGACTTTCCAAGTTCCTTTGATTTCACGATGCAACTTTTCTTGAAGCATCATTGCAATTAGTTTAGTGAAAGAAAGCATTGTGGTTCTATACATAAGATTGCTAGCAAAAACTTCCCAATTATTTAGAAATGTGGATAGAATTTGAGTGATCAACCCATTGTTTACCACAATCACACCAATGTTAGTTAGTTAATTTAATACTTGTTGGATTTGATTGAGGTAGTCACTCATTGACCCATCTTCATCTAAGTGAAGACTATTCAACTTATTTTTCAATATAATATTTCTTGTCGTGTTGTTGTTTTGAAACAAATCATGAAGAACTTTCCAGCACATTGTTAACTTTGTGACATTTGTGACATGTGCAACCAATGCATCACCTATAGAAAGGTGGATGATCAATAATGATTTTTTCTTACACCTAACCAAATCAGCCGTTGTTGTTTGATCAACTTCAACAACATGATTGCCTTTTGGATCAATCTGAACAGGAACAACTACATCATTTTCAACCAACTCCCACAAATCATCTTTTTGCAAAATATTTTTAATTACGAATTGCCACACATTGTAATTGGAAATTCCCACCAACTTTTAAATTTCAAACACCCCACTCTCCAACTAATGTGCCATATTTCTAAACTTCTTTAAAAAACCATAACAAATTAATATATATGATTAATGGAACCTAGTTCATAATTAATCAAACAATGAATCACAAAACTGCTTTGATACCATAACGGAATTCACTACTGCAAACACATTAATGTATTATAAAAAAACTAATACTTCTTTCAACATGGAAGGACTTTATACATTGCTATGTACCTACTATCCAAGTTCATATGCATACATGCCAAGATCCACTTTGAAACCTACAAGGCAGTATGTTAACAACTTTCTAATTCGATTGTTATTAATTTGTTACTTCAACTAAATCATTACCTTTTTACATACCAATGTTCTCCATGTAGACGTTTACATATTTCATACAATTTACTACATCCAAGTGGATGAATGTTTTCAACACCTTGAAGATGAGAGTGAACAGTGAACTTCATGAAAGATTTTAGGGATTTTGATAATAAGAAATTGTTTTAGGCTATGAGAAATTTTGTCATCTTACATTATTTAGGGTGTTTATTAATTTTGAGTTGTTAACAAGCAAAGGGATTGGTGAAAAATTTGGGTATTGCATGGTATTCCAATTTTATCACGACTCCATATGACAATCAAAAGTGGGTTGAACATTTTCGAATGACTAGAGAAGTTGTTTTGCAATTGATAAAAAATCTTTAGCCTTTGATGAAAAAAAAATACAAAATACATATTTGTTATTTTTGTTTGCATCAAAATAACATGCTCACTTTGTAAGTTGTTTCATAAAGTTAAATACCTATAGTGTAACAAAATATTTGATATTGGGAAATCATTACTTGACATGGTTCTACATGAGTTTGTTGTCATTATTAATGTGGTTTCTAAAAACTAGATTTAATGGCCATAAGAGGTAGATTTGGCCCAAATCATGGCAAGGTTTAAAGAATTTTGAGGCCTCCCTTCAAATCACAATGCAATTGAATACACACAAATCCATATCCAAAAACCTAAGAGTGTGTTTGTAGCTGATTATTTTTTATATGAGTCAAAAGGTCATAGCTTATAATTACATGTGGTTGTTGACCATGAAAAATAGTTTTGAGATATGTTTGTTAGACTACCTCCAAAATTTTGCAACTTATGTCAAATGATTTTTTAATTCTAGAAATGGATCTTAAAATGGCATTCCTTGGGAATAAAGGATATCCCCTTCTACCATGGTTGATGATTTCTAAACATCAAACATACCATTCTATAAGCTCTTTACAACAAACATAATTATAGAAGGAGAAACAAGGTTGAAATTGGCACATTAAAGAAGATTTTCAAAGAACTATTGTTAAACAATAACCTTCATATCATTTTCCTTCTTAACATTATTACATGTTGTTGCATGTTGTATAACATGATTTTAAATGGCAAGGATGTAGACATGGATGTGTTGATGCTTCAAATATAATAGGAAGATCGTCCAAATCTTCAAGTTGCAACAAGAAGATTCCAAAACAACATGATGAATGTAGAATCCATCAATGAAGCAAAACCTACTCTAGAGGTGACGAACTATCAAGAATCAACCAAAGGATAATTCTTCAAACATTTTTTGACAATAGGCAAGCATAGCGAGAATGAACAAGACTATTTTGAATGGAAACTTGATTTTAATTCTTTTGTGTTGAATTGAAATTGGAATTTTAACTAGATTTTTGAATGGAGACTAGAATTGAATTGAAACTTGATTTGACTTCTTTTACATTGAATGGAAACTAAAATTGAATTGAAAGTTGAAATGAATTCACCAAATTCAATGTTCACATGGAAATATGATTCGAATTCAATGGTTGTTTTTCAAATGTTATTTTTAAACCAAATATAATTATTGATCTTCAACCATGTCTTGACTATTTAACATTAGTGATTGATCATCATATGAAGATTCAAATAAGATAATTGGTGCAAGCATGAATTTTTGATCTTGGATAAAAAAATGACACATTGTAGTGTTCAAATTTGAGAATACGTCATTTACCATGTTTTTGTTCATCTTGTGAGATTTCATATCCTTTTTTTTCAAATATTTGAAATGTCACTTGAATGTTTTCTCTTGAAGTTTGGTCTTGTTTTTGTTGATGTCCAATTAATTGCATCGATTCAATCCATGGCATCCATAATAACCTTATTATCTATCACTTCAATCATTAACATGGAGATTGACAATCATTTCTGCTCAACTCCTAGGGTGAAAGCATGCTAAAGTATACCAAAAAAATTGTCCTCCTAGGTAAAAACCCACAAATTTGTGACAAGTAGATTAGAAAGTAGGTGATGCCTTATGACATTGTCATTTTGAACTACACAGGGGCATCAATTGTGATATGTTGAAGTTTTTGAAAGGTTCAAAAGTTGTATCAAGCTTTTTTAAAACCTACTTTCAATCTACTTTGCAAAATTTGTTAGTTTGTCCTATTGTGGAAAAATGGATTGAAAGTAGGTCAAAAAAATTTAATTTGGAAATTTCACTCATATGTTGCATTTTGAAAGGGTTTGGGGCATGACTTAATGAATCAAACACATGCAATGCACTTTAGTATCATATCAAAAAACATGTTTTCGATGCCAAATCTAAGTTTATGGAAAACTTACTTTTGAAAGGCTGTGATAATTTTGAATTTGGGTTGTACTCCTTTGACCACATAAACACCTAAGTATGTACAATTTAATTGTTAATGTAGAGGAAAATTTGATTCATTTCAACACTTTAAAAAAATTGTATATTTAAAGTACTCCCTAATTGCACATATAATAACAAGTATCCCAATTGATTTCATGTATTTCAAGCTTTATATCATGTAAATAGTTTTGTTGTGATTTTAAATACATGTTGTAACAAATGTCATCAATACATACCCACACTAGGAGAAAAGTCCCAAAATGTAACCAATTGATTTGCGATTACATGCAACTAATTGTCATTTGTAACTAACCTTGATTATTTTTACAACTAGAAATCACATTTCAAATCTTTTGGTCACATTTGTGATTATGCTACAACTACTAGCTTCATCATTCTTCCAATGGAATGTTCTTTTGCACTATGTTCATCCTAGAAGGCCCATGTATGACCCATTAGTTGCAATAGTGATAAAAAAACAATAACTAGTAGTTATGTATAGTAGGCTTTATGTACATTACTTTTTCTACATCCATAAGGTATATATTAATGTTGTTTTCATGGTTTAATTGGGCCTAGTTTGAAAAACCATATAATATATTAACCTCATATTAGGGTATATGTAAGGGTGGCAATACATCAATAATAAATAAATGTATATATGCATATATTGAGATTATTAAAATATATAATATACAAAGAATATATTGAGGTCATATTACAAGTTTATCCAAGGTTTATTATGCTTAGAAAAATTACTATTTTTGTGTCAGTATTATTACCATTGAATATTGATTAATATAATTAATAACACCTACAACAAGTGACATAATAAAAATCTCAATAATATTATTATAACTAGCCTCATTGGGTTACCTTTTAGCTAAAATTATAATTCAATAATAGTGATAACAATATTATTTATTTGAGTTATTTTTACAAAAAGAAATTAATTTCAATTATAATTTTATAAATTATAATCCATTATTATCTTAATATTACATTTTATAGTAATTAAAGTAATTATAATAATTATATGAATTACAATAATAAATTTTTATGGTAAAAATTAATAATTAGGATTATTAAAGTTAATAGTTATTTGATTCCCACCTTTTTTGGTGTATATTTCAAATATTACATTCATTGTATTAAAAAAAAATCAAAAGTATGTGTTCGTGGGATATTTTATTATGTTTTCATTTTTAACTTTCTTTTTCCCAAAATGATAATGTGCATGAATGTGCTTTGTCCTAGCATGATAAATTGAATTTTTGATAAATAATATGATATTAATGTTATCACAATCCATTAGTGACAAAATATTGACTTATTTCATTTGACCAAGCTTTTGGTGTTTATTCAAGCCATACAAGGTTTTTTTCAACTTGCAAACAAACCCAAACATGTGTTTGATTGATATAACCTAGTGGTTGCTTCATGTACACTTCTTTTTACAATTCACCATGCAAAAAACACATTTTTTACATCAATTTGGTATGAAGGTTGTCCTTTTCTTATAGTTAGAGCAATGTTTGTTCTTGTTGTTGCCATTTTAGCAATTGAACTATACATGTCCTCATAGTTTATGCCATAGGTTTAGACATAACCTTTGGTAACCAACCATGTTTTCTTCCTACTCATTGATCCATTAGATTGTGTTTAACCCTGTACACTCACTTACACCCGATTGCCTATGCAAAGACACTAATTCTGGTGTAACATTAATGTTTAATGTTGCCATCTTTTCACCCATGGCATTTTCCCATTTATATTTATAATTAATTGTTCAAAACTAATGGGTTTTAACTCATGTACAACTCTAACCATGTATGCACAATTATAGGCTACACATGCATCATACTTGAGCCTCTTTACGAGATATATGACTTATGTGGATTTCCATATTTCAATATTATTGTCAAATGTCTTCAAGGTTTTTTTGACCTTCTATATTTCAAGAATGACAATTAGTGAAACTTTTAATTCTTCATCAATCTTTGAGTAATTAGATTCACCATCCACATGATATTATTTAACTGATGTTTGAACACCATTATGAATATTGTTATAAAATCTTGTTCATGATCTCAATCTTCCCTTTCATGGACTACTAATGGACTATCCAATGCAAGATTTTCTTGATCCTCTAATCAATGTGATTGTTGTTGTGCATGTTCTTAAACATCACCATTTTTAGCTTTTGTATCTTTTATTACCTTTAGGAATGTTTATCAACTATTCATTTCATCAAACAATGTCTCTATTCACTTGCAATTTCTAAATGGAATAGCTGAAACATTTATATCACTTTTGCTACATGGAGCATTTTTCAACCTTTAGGTCCAACTTTGTCATCTTTTCATCAAGAACAAGCATATATATGCAACACAACCAAATATTCTAAGGTGTGAAACATGTCATTTCTTGCTTGTGAACTTCTTTTTGAATGTCATGTTGTGAATTGGTGTTGTGGGTGCTATGTTCACGATGTACAATGAGTTGGTATTGCTTCAACAACTAATAGTCAAATAGGTTTATAAATTGTTTATATGTAAAAACAAAAAAAACAAAAAAAAAACAAAAATGAATACTAAAAGTGTGTTAAGGGGTAAGTATAAAGTTCATTCAACACATAGAGCAACATAGCAAATGACGAGAGAGGTAGAGGTAATGCAACTTAACAACAATGGTAGGTGTATGAGCAAATATTTCAATGATCATTATTCCTTCTCACATTCATGGTGGTCAGCCATTATATGATCTAGTGTCCCAAGGGCTGAAAGCAAAAAACTTCAAAATTTCATCAATTTTGGAATCATAAATAAACAATCGCAACACTTCTTACAACAAAAGAAAACATTGCATAAACAACTAGAACCCATTTTCAACTTGCACTACCCTTCAAGATTCAAATCATTTGGAACCAAAATTACAAACTCACATTGGAGGGGCAGGGGAAGGTGTAGATATACAAAGACAAGACATCCAACTTTGCTTGCATATTTGAAGGTTAAACTAGGGCCCAAAGACAGGCTGAGTTTACAAATAACTTTATTGCCTTGAAGCCTTCAGACTTGGATAAAATAGCAAAGTTTGATCCCAATTTGTGTTTTGCAATTCTTGGGGATAGACTGAAGGAAAGCAAAAACTGATGCTTATGTTGGATGTCTCGCTTAAGGCTGAAAAATATAATGCCATAGCCTAGGGTTAGCTTCTACATTGACAAATTATATATATATATATATGTAAAACATAATTCATTTTCAAAAATAATTAAAATTTCATGATCTACAAGAATAGTATACTATAATATTGTCATATGAGTTGGTATAAAGGCAGATATATACCTGATATTGAAATGGGTATAAAACTGGTACAAGGCTGATATTACCTCATGTCACTACCTGATTCCAGACCTTATGTTAAGGAATCTGGAACTCTCAGGTCACTACCAGGCCAGTACCAATACAATGCCAGTATTCCTGCAGTTCATACCACACTGGTAAGGTCCTTGTATCATTGTTGATACTAGATGCAGCCCTACTTGCCAAACCAGCAATTGTTGCGTCCATCATGAGGAAATAATAGGGCCACATTACAGTTCCAAATTCGTATTCCTCATTCTCAAGCTTTTACCCAGTCTCTGCCAATGTTCTAAAGCAACTTGCAAGTAGTTATTCAATGATGTAGATCGTGAAAGGTGGGAGGTGATCTGGGTTGTGGACTCTCATCAGACCATACTGCTACACACCTTCCACTGCCAGTTACAGAAAAGGGTTTCCTTTTAAGTGAAATCAATCACATGCATACTGGAGATGTCAGTCTAATGAGGACTGCCTTTCCATCCATTTCACCACTTGGTCCCTCTTTCTTCAAGGAGCACTGAGGGTAAATTCTTAATTTGTGCTTTCACAAAAGCTATGAATTTTCCCATATGATCTAGTCCACAGAGGGCTCTAAATACCTCTAAGGAGCTTGCTCTCCAGGCTTGTCTTTTTGTGTCTTGTGCAGTTCTGCATATTATTTTGCATGGTTCTGCTTGTTCTGCCAGCAAGACTTTTAAATTATATTTTTTGAATCTGCATGTTCTGTTGTCCCACACCAATTTCAAACTCCCCATCTCACATGAGAAAGTGAGGATATCTATCATTAGCTTTACTTCTGGACACTGAGTAGAAGTAGTGCTTTGATTCATTTATCTTATAACTAGGCTGATATTAGTCAAACCCTCTGGCAGAACCATGCAGCTCCACACAAGGCATTGCACCGAGCTCAAACAAAGCTCATTAGACTGTATTTGGCATCATGCCTTGGCAGGGGTTTTTTTTTCCCCCCAATTTTGTGATGTAGCTGAAGTGGTGATCCTCCATAAAATGAGTTAGCCAAATTTGGCTACATATTAGATATGAAAGTAGAAAAAAACCAGAATCCTTCTATATTCTTGGCTACCTACTGGAACTTATCATAAAAATCTGGCAATTTGCAAAACTTTTTTTTCAAAATCTGACAAATTTGGGCCATTATTCTTCATGGAAAATCCTTTGTATAGGTCGAAATCATATTTTTCAAGTAGAAATTTTGCAAAATTTCGCAAAAAGCCAGAAAAAAAGAAGAAAACCACTGTACCTAGTGCACTAGCAAGAACAACTTTGTCCATGGAATTTTGCAATATGTTCACATTTTAGAATTTATTGGGTGGAGGTTTGCAAGAACTCTTGCTAAGGTTTATACCATTCCAAGAAACAGCTCTTTTTTTTTCATTCATTTAGTCATTTGTTCTTTAGGCATTCATAATTTGCATTGGGCATTTGAGCACACTTACAATGACCAGATTTTAATGGAAAATTAAAATGAATGCCCTCCTCATGTTGAAATCTGAGTTAAGCATACCTATCCCTAATCCCATCTCAATTCAGTCTTGGATCCAATACCAAGATTAGGTTGATATTTCAAAAGGTCTAGAATCGACCCAATACCATGACCTGGCTGGTATGTATGTATTTAAAAAGGTAAGCCAATTTCCGTATCAGGTATGTATTTATCTGCCTCAGTCTTGGACCCAATACAAAGACCAGGCTGGTATGAAAGTTCTGGAAAGGACCCAATGCCAGGAGCAGACTGGTATGAACAAATTTCCTAGTGTATCAAGAGGCTCCATTGCAGAGCATAAAATCCTGCATGAGCATTCTGGTTTTTCATGAGTCCTAACATCGTTTTCACTTTTTCCCCATCATACATGGCACCCTTTATGCCAGATAACTTCAAGTGGGGAGTTCCTGATATAACCGCCCTTGGGGGGGCTTCCCCCTCAGGGCTGATTATTACAGAAACTCCCCACTCCTGAAGCATTATCCTACACTTAAATCTTGATAATGATCGTGTGTATCAGTTCACTCCTAATGGATAGTTGTGGAAACTCCACTAACCACCATTGAAGGAAGCAAATTTCATAAGCTGTCATGAATAATTTACCAATAAATTGACTAATGTGGTCGGCTGCGGATCCTTACCAAGCACCGAAAGAGGAAACAGACAATTCAACAGGATGATGACCTCACTTTTGTCAAATAGCACATGCATGACGTTTACTTCTGCAACTAGGTCCAGTCAAAATAATGTTCTTTTTTGTGTTCAGTAGTGGCACAGCAGTTCCATTCAGTGACCCACAACACAATTCCACCAAGTCTGCAAAAGTGGCTAACTATATACAGGTAGCAGAGAAAACCTCACTGGTCACCACTAAAGGAAGCATGAATCATGTAATGCCATCTGACATGAAACTGCCAGACAATTGTCTAAAGTCACTCAGGAGGCAGCCAAAAAACTAAACACTGACTTTTACCAGGATATAGATCAATCTCTGCTTTACTTGTGTCAAATAGCATGGCAGTTGCATGATGCTCTACTTCTGCAGCAAGAAGTTTAGTCAAATGATACTATTACTCATGGCCCAGTACACAGCAGTTCCATTTCATTGACCCACAGACCAAATAGCACAGATCACCAACACAAATTCACCAACATGGGAGCTGCAAGAAACAATTCTTCAAGGTGCAAAGACTGGCCTGCCTTGTAGAGGAGCCACAGAAGGGGAGGCTTTTTTTATGTTCAAAGAGATGCACAAAACATACAGCAGATCCAAACAAAGTACAATTCCATTCACATTTTGTGCTAGAGTACATTCTTTTTGCGCAAAACAAAAATTATCTGCTCTCTGTCACAAACCTAAGACAAGATACAAACTGACAACTGAATACAACAACTTTATGAAGAGCTATGCACAAGTAAAACTTGCTCAATACTCTTATTAAGAATAAAACAGAAGCACAAGACAAAGTGAGAAGAAAACAAAACTCATAACAAGTTGTTCATAAGTAGTAGTAGACACATGCAGTGAAGAGTTTGCATCCAAACGGCATTTTCTTGAGAAACATCTCTGATTCAAAGAATTAGGATGAGGAATTGCGGATTTTTCCTATAATAATACATCATCAGCAGACCCCAAAGGAGAGAGATGCTAAGTAAGAAAGAAACAACAGTGAGTCTCAAGGCAATTTTGCCCAAGGAGAGAAGTAGGAACAAGTATCAACTAGCATTTTAATCCGCTGCTGCTGCTTAATCAAAGACTGATGGGTAAGCAAACAAACAATATCCACAAAGCCAAAAACCCAATGGAGGCTTTTTTCTTCTTTTTCTCCTCTACTATCATATTTTTCCAACCACCTTTCATGGTGCCCATTCAGAGTCCAACAGAATTGGTACCCAAAAAATTGGAATCTGAAATCATGGTTGTTACTGGTGCCTCCTGGAAAATACCAATTATCATAATATTTTCCAACATCTTCCTTCTGTTGTGCTGTGGTGCAGCCAGAGTCCAGAATTGGTACCAAAAAAATTGGAATCTGAAATTTTTGTGGTTGTTGATGCTGGTTTATAATCACTGGGGCATCACAGTGGCCACAGCTCCCGGACCATTCGAGGAGGAAGTAGAAGAGGAGGAGAGGTGCCTTAGCTCTTCCTTGAGTTGCAAAGGATCATCAGTATCATTCCTCACTCTTTTCACTTTCTTGGATCCAAGAGACCGATGCTTGAACCCATAGATTTCAAGCACCTGGTTGTCACCAAAGTTGAAAGCTCTCTCCATTTGGTTCAGACATTTTTGTCCTGAGTAATCACCAACCTTTGAGCAAGGCTTACATCCCACGAAATGCGTCACAAATGGCCACCTGTGATCTCCAAGTCCTGGGTGATACTTCTCCATCATCTCCTCATACTTGTCTACCAAGATTGCCCAGTAGCCATGCAGATAGTATGAGTCTTCCAGATAAACCTTGTCTGCCCACTCTTCTTTCTTGGTGATGAGCAGGTACACGATGGCAGATTGATCATCGGCTTCGAAGTTGGGTCTTCCCGTCAAGAACTTGGATAGCAGCTCACCTGCAAAAGCAACAGCAGCAGAGAATAAGGAAGGCAGGCCTGTCAGAGAGAGAGAGAGAGAGAGAGAGAGAGAGACCAAAGCATCAGACTGAGAGAACCCTCCTCAGCTCCTTCAATGGACAGAAGAGAGTGATATCAAATGTTGAGCTTGAAGAAGAGGCACTTTTGATATGAGAACAGCTATGGAAGTCTCTGATAAACAGGTACCCAGAAGAGAAGAGAAGAGAACTACACCCACCTGCTTTGTCTCTGATGGTGCCTTTGGGACCCATGGGAGCCCAAGCATCAAGAAGGTCGAGAGTCCACTGACAGTTGCGAATAAGGAAGCTACCGGTGTTGAGACCAGTCCAGCTCTTCTCCTTGTACACAAGCTCATCAAAGCCATGCATGACGAAGTTGTAGTTCTCGTACTTCTCCAGTGGAACCTCGAACAACATGTCCGTGAACATGGCATCACTGTCCATCCACCATATCCATTCCACTTCAGGATGACCCAACATGAGCTTTCGGATCAAGGGGAGCTTCGCCCAGAACCCGGACATTTCTTGGTCCAAATGAGCCATGTTGTAGAAGATCTCGATGTTGTGGAGACGACAGTAATCGATCTTGTTCTTGATGGACATGAGAAGGTAGTGATCTCCCACGGGATTCTCGCAAGGAGTTGGCTGTGAGCCTGTCACCAGAAGCATCCGTGGTTTGCCTTTGGAGGTTGTGGTGACATTGGGATTTCTGGACTTCCATACTACGCGTTGCTGGTCCCAGTCCTTGATAGCTGGACCCAGACTATACGGCTTACGTGGATCGCTTCTTGAGTTGTCCTCTTCATCCTTTTCTTCTTTGAGTAGGAGCCTCTTGGCAGGTCCTTTCTCTCCTTCCACTTGAGCAAGCACGCGTGAGTGGACGTGCATCCCGCTTGCTGCAGACTTGAGATGCATTCTGATTTCTTCGAAATCCTGTGCAGGTGTCCCAAATTGCCCAGCTCCGATAGTTCCTCGCAACACCAGAACCGTCATCAATCCACACATTATTGTCACCTTTAAGTTCCTCATAGTTCTCCGCAAGCGTCTTCCTTTAGGCGTCGCCAGGAGCCTACTGAAGCTCAGAGTCGACGAAGCAGGAGGAGGAGGAGGAGGAAAAGAAGAATCCTGCACCATCCTGAAAACACAGACAACCTCTTCCCCCGACCACCCACAACCTCCCAACAAGTTCCCAACCCCACACAGACACTTCCAACTCAAGACATTTCCTACATCCCCAAAAACAAAACTCCCATCACAAAATTCTCTGGTTGAAAAATCCAGGAAAGGACTAACCTAGCAAAATGTAGGACACCAACGACACTAACAACGAAGACAAAGAAGAAACACTGTCAAGATCCGAACTTGGAGGAAGAAAGAAGAACAACAAAATGTTCTTTATCTGTTTCCCGAAAACCAACTACCAATGCAGCAACTGAGAAGTTGGGAGTCCAACAATGCACTTCAAACAAGTACTTCAAGAACAGAAGAAATGGCAGAAATGAGGGTGCGAAGATGATTGCACTGGCGCTCTCCTCTCTATCTCTCTCTTCTTCTTCTTTTTCTTCTTCTTCTTCGTCTTCCTCCGCGTTGCGGGGAAGGCTCGGCTCCTGCCGCCTGCGCGCTCTGCTCTGTCTTCTGTCGCGTCCGTTGGCGTCGGCACGGGAACGGGTCACGGGTCACATTGGGCAACTACCCAAAAAAGGAAACCCGGCCGGCTATTTTTTACCGCCTGTATGACGCGACGCAGTACGTACAATTCTAAGACTTAATTTTTTGGTAACGAACCCAAACTAAAATGAAAAAAATAAAATAAAGTCTTCGGTGTACATAGCACACGTATAATTGTTACTGGCTCCTTACGTACCCACGATATGGTATCGTGGTTTCCCCACTTCCTTCCTCCCCTCCCGTCCCCCTCACCTTCCACTTTTTTGTGGGCCATGGAAAGAAAATTCTTCATCTTGTTTTGGATTGTTTGCCATGGGTCATGTGTTGCGTGAAATCTGGGCTCGGTTCGTCCAAATTATTGTATCTAATTCTTTCACGCAATTGTGCGGAAGGAGGTTTTAAGTCGGCTCACCACCCAAAAAATGATTTTAAAGTCTTAATGCAATACTAAGTAACAGCTCACCGCGTAGAGAAGAAGAAAATGATGACCTCTAAGGTCAGATCAAAGATTTTAAATATTTCTTAAACCTGCTCCCGCCCCCACCCCCACCTTTCACTCGGAGGAACAATAGCTTCCCATGCTCTTTTTAGGTAGGGGAATTTAGCTTAGCCCATGCCAAAATTGGTAACAAACAGTTTTGGGAATAGAAATTTTAGGCACCCAATGAGAAGGCTCAACATCAACCCAAGAGGGCCTAAGATTTTTCCTGGAAGGGGGGGGGAGGGAGGGGGGGCTTGAGAAGTTTTTTAAAGATTTTTTTATTCCCAATGTGTTCCCACCAAGTTCCTAATGGTTCTCAGAGTGTGTTCTCCAAGCTTTTCCCAACACTACCAGACTTTATTCCATATGCTTGACACAAAATTCTACCCTTTTGTAACTTATATTAATATTTTGTAACTCAGGAAAGGCTTTATAATCTTCTATTTTGGGATTGTACGCAGTGTGAGTAGGTTTTTAAGGTACTGGGCCAATCAGAAAGGGCCATCAATGCAAAAAAATAATCACTTGGGATGCACCCCCAACAACTGGCAAATAGAACTATCAATAGGTATCCAACATCATAGCTTGCATACGTATGCAATACCCTGGGATGAATGAAATGCCCAAACTTGGTTCAATTTTTAAAAAATTAATTGATGGAAACCCACAAGAAGAAGAATGTGCCTGAAGTCACCTCAAAATCAGAAATTTCTTCATGCATTTGGATTGAGGAAGAAGAAGATGATCAAGTTGGACCCAAACTATTAAAATTCTTTTAAAAAAAGGTGCTGCAAAAGAAAGCTTGGTAGAAAATTAAAAAATATGGACCACATCAGTTTGGAAGTTTTTCCCCTTTTCATTAGAAAAATTAGTTTATTAGAGGGTTTTATTTGCTTCAGAACACAAGGGGGGAGGCAACCCATCAATTTATTTATTTTTAAAATCCCATAATTCTTGTAGAGGAGGAACCAATTCCATCAAAACTTGCAATCAAGCGTCCTGAATGGGTTTTTGCCTCTTGTTTTTCCTCTCCCCAAAAACCATATCATGTTTTACTACTGCAGAATTTCAAGCCCTAAGTATAATAAGGCTTTTTTCATGGCATGGAGACCTGACAGTTGTAGGTACCTCTCTTCTTTACATTCTGATTTGTACTTGATTCTCCGTATCTAGCAACTGGCCACTTGATGGGTGGCAAGTAGCCAGGTCTGACCAATGGCCATTATCTAAGGTAATTGGCAATAGGGAGGTAGGGAGAGAGGGAGGTAGAGAGAGACACCAGCACATCATCAGCAAGTTTGTAAACTATTTGTTACATCTAACAATGTTCTATGTGCTGGTTGCATGCATTTTGAAGCGTAGTTAACCCTAAGAAACTTAGGGCCAAGGGGGGTGAAGTCTCTCCATGAGTGACAATTGCATGGGGCTCTTTGCAGGAGCCCAAGTTTCCATACCCTTTGGATTGGACAGGGGAAAGTAGTGCATGATTAGAAATTCAAGTACGTAGATGATGGCCGAGTATGTTGTTCTGGGTAACCCAGAAACCGAATCAGGTGTATGATGCCAGTATCATAGCATTCAAGTAAAGCAAAGGAGATACCAGTACCTATCCCACATGACACTTGATCTCCAAAATCAATTTCAAGCAAGCCCAAACCCATGCAAGTAAGGTTGATTTTTGGACTTATCCATGACAAGCACATATATACTTAAAGGGCAATTCAATTGAAGTACCAAAATAATCTGTTGAAAAAGAGGGCAACCATGATGAAAAATTATCTATATCAAAAACTAGATGCAGCCCATCCCCAAAACATTCAAAATATGTGAACCACTTGTCAACATAATTTCCCTTGGGAAACTTCAATCAAATTGGCATCTAAACCCCACCACCACCTATTACATTTGAAGTTGCTTGTCTGAGATGCTTTGTGGTGGGTCTTCTTTTGAGGAATCAAAATGCATATAACAGGGATTTGGCAAACAGCATGAAGAACTGCTGATTCAGTTTCATAGGATTAAATTAAAACATTTCAAATTCTATTAATTATTTAAAATTTTAAATTTGGTATTTTGAATGGGAAGGAAAAGAAAACTTTCTCAAGGGGAAGAAGATTGTCAATTCCGAAGGTGAAAAAAAAAAACCCCATGCCCTTTTTCTCTCCACTCCAAAAAAAAGTTAGAAGTGGGCCCTTAGAAAGGCACCACTGTATACAAGACCCACATGGTGCTCTTGTGGCACCATTGTGGGCAGCCTAAGGACATGGGAGGAGCCATAAATGCTTGGGCCACCTGTTGCACACCGACCAACTGTCTTACAAATGGTCAGATTCACCATTAAAAAAGTTTAATAAAAAAATCTCTACCCTCATAAAATTTCAAATGGGCACTTTCTAACGATTATGCCAACGTGCTGTGTATTATTACAACGTTTGTGTGGTGGCATACCCAAAACACCAAACAGTTGATCAAACAAATTCCACAAGGGCAACAATTAGAAAAGGGGCATAATATAGTAGGCCATTCATTCAAAAGGAAAATATTTCTACAGATAACCAGTCTCCGTGTTCTATTCCAAAAACTTTTTTCATAAGTGGGACGAGTAAGTCATCAGCTGATTCCACTTTCAGTTCCACCAGTTCCACTTCGAATATCAAGCAACAGCGCTAGGAACACTGGACTGATGCAAATAAAAAATTGTGAAGAAAAGACCAATTACACTCGGAAACAGGCCATCCTTGAATCCATTACCACCTGGCGGAACAGCATCTCACCTGATCAGTCTTGACATGTTTTTGGGTGGAATGGCTGTAACAGGACCATTCCATAGTACTTAAAAGAGTGAAGAACATCAGCAGCAGCATATTCTGCCATGTTAGAGCCTCATTGTGTTGCTGAAAAAGGACAGGCTAAGTAAGTGCCCCTTTTGCAGAATCCTGCCAGGCCAGGCAGATTCTGCGTACCGAATCTGTCTACTCCGAACCCTAAAACCCCACAGTCCTCTCCTCTCCTTCTTCCTTTTCCTTCTTCTTCTCCTTTCCTTTTGTGCAGTATGGGAAATGGATATTGGATTCACGAGAAATAGAGAAAAGGATCGCCCAAAAGCATCTGGCAGCTGCTCTACGACAAAGCTCACGTAGAATAGTATACATATCGTTGGCTGGCCAACAATTGACAGCCAAGCGTTAAGCGGCGTCATCAATACAAACAGAACGCAATCTCTGGACCGCCTGTTGTCAGG
>Ga0209208_10006211_pt1 | contig 16486 bp, 17 predicted proteins | sample S1TSphfallax_3_FD_187694 | JGI IMG/M metagenome (GOLD analysis project Ga0209208, IMG submission 187694) | Host-associated microbial communities from peat moss isolated from Minnesota, USA - S1T2_Fd - Sphagnum fallax MG (SPAdes) (version 2) | ecosystem: Host-associated > Plants > Peat moss >...
ATAGATTGCCCTGTAGATTATCGAGAGAATCGTCGTTTTACCCAAAAAGCAGGGGAGTTAAGTTGTGGGATGTAAGTATTTGAGGTAAATAAGATTATGAAGGGACAGGGATAACACCTGTCCCTTCTTTTGATAGCCCTTAACTGTACAAGTAAACGATTAATATCCTTGCTTTGCGGAGTAAGGAATTAATCTTGTGGATTTTAATCCCCTTGCGGGGAAATGGTGAAGACTGACACAACTTTTCATTCACCATACTAGAGACCTGTTTTCGTCCCCTTGCGGGGAGAACATAGTCTATAGTCTCTATAAGATAGCTGATTTTTTTGAAAAATTCAAGCCCAATTTAGGTTTGCCTGAGATAATTACTCTATTCCCTCTAAGTAAGTATCTTCGTATACGTCGTTGTGTTTAAAAGCAATACCCGTGAATGAATTTGGCTTCTATCTCTCAAATCCTCTTGGTGGGGTAATTCTGGGCTTTTTTCCGAATGGTAGGCGTTGGCTCCCACCGCAGTTTCTGCATCACTATAGAGCGATCGCATTGGGCGGTATTTTGGAAAATGGGTTGTTTGGGGCAATAATTGTCGTTTGGATCTAAAGCTTGTATCCCTTGTAAAGTCAGGGTTTCTAGACTTAGGGTAATTTCATTCACGGGTATTGTGTTTAAAAGTATAGAGGAAACTAGTCCCCTATACTTACAAGGTAATCTTATCCCGAAAAGAGTTTCTTCCATATATCACTAGCGGACTAAGCCGCTAGTTGGGACTCATATGATGGTCAATTTGTACAGTGCAGTGCGTAAGTCCTACAGTTAATCAAATTGAGCCAGAACTATTTCCTTGCTAGGGAAATCAGCTACTAACTTCAGACTACCTCCAAGAGCTTTAATACAACGGGAAAGGGTGGAAACTTGTATATCTCCTGGGTTTTGTATATCAGGAACAAGACAATCAACACTACCAAGGTCTTTTTCGAGGTAATCCTGTCCCGACCCTAATGATTGCTGAAGTTCCATAAGAGTCAGATGAAGTAGCATCAATTTTGCAAGAGTTTCACTCTCTTCCCTTTGTTCTGGTGTCATCCGCTTCCGCAGTTCACTAAAAGGCTTCGTTTTCATAGAAATCCCTTATCTTCAAGCTCTTTTAGCAATTCGTCGTAGAGTTTATCAGCTTTCGGTACATTCTCCTCATACCACCGATCATTGCCCTTTTTGTTTCCACCCAAAAGGAGTACAGCAATCCTACTAGGATTGAAGCAATACAATATACGGTAAGGTTGTCCCTTATGTTGTACTCGAAGTTCTCGCATATTTCCGTGTCGAGAAATCTTGATCTTTGAACTATAAGGAAAAGGAAGTTCTGGACCCTTTTCTTCAAGTAACCTGACGAAGGCATTAATGGAGGTTTGCGCTGCTGAGTCCTGGGTCAAATACCACTGTTCAAAGTCTTCTGTATTCTCTACTTCGTATGCCATTGTTTTCCTTTAATAAATAATAAAAACGTCATTCTGTGTGATGTTTGAAGAGTTGAGTCAGCATTCTGTGTGATGTTTGAAGAATTGAGTCAGCCAAGTTAGATCCCAGGGAGGGAAATAGTTCATTTAGACATGAGGTTATTTGTTGGTTCATTTTGCTTGTTATAGAGGTTCTACCGGATACTTTATGCATAGGTTGCTAAACAAGAGCTTAGGAAGCTTGCTACACAAGGAAATTCATCCTTATTTACTCACATTATTTTTACAATAGCCTTCTTTCTTCCCTTCAGCATAGCTGCCTTCTGCCTTGAACCAACCATTTATTTAGCATAACGATTACGGTAGAGCCGTTATAGATTTGTCGCTGGCATTAACAGTCTCATCTTACTATGGTATTAGAACTAAAACAAAGTTAGTACTAAAAAACTCATGATTAATTAGTACTGTTCACTCTTTTTATGGACTTGTGAAATTACGCTGTATTGAACCAGCTAAACTTCAGCAGTCAGCACAGCCTTGAGTTTTGAGGTAAATAACTCCGAGCGATCGCTTTTTTGGGGAGTAAATTGGCCAATAGGTGGATTATTCATTGCTGGTGGGAGTAGTTTGGGCTGGCTTACAGGAGTTTCAACTGCAACTTTAAAAGAAGGGGGTTTTACAAAACTATCTCCCCTTGGATGGTATTTGTCTAGTAAGCTATTTTTTGCTGGTGGTAGAACTGGTTTAGACATTTTAGCTAAGCTTTCAGGGAATTTGCTGCAAATTAGGCGTTCAAATTCCATATTGAAATGATGAATAACTTGGCCTCGGCGCTGCCAAAAATTTAAGATTTGTTGTACTGATACTGCTTTATAACGACCTTGATACAGTGCCTCAATCACTGCTATATGTAGCCAGTTAGTTTCATATTCTCCCTGCCAGCAGTTTATTAACTCCCTGGCGCTATAGCCATTGAGATCAAAACTGTATTGAACTAATAGAGTTGTGGCCAAGTCGGCGGATGTGTTGGGATTTGTTGTTAACATAGGGCTGTTAATTCAAGGCAATAGGTATAAATCCTGCACCCATCACGTAGCCTACTATTATATTAACTACATGGGTTTTCGCCCAAAAGTTTTTTAGTTGATAGGCAGTGTTCCCTATTCTACTTGTCAATTGGTGATATGCAACACAATATAAGGGGAGTTAATAGCTGAGGCACGTTGGATAGCAACTAATGCCTGATAAACCATTGCCGCAGCCTCAGCCCTTGTAGCTTCGCGCATTGGTGCAAGTAATTTGGAATTAGGGTAGTTAACGATAATTTTTTGTTGTGTAGCTGTGGCGATGGCGGTGCGGGCGTATTCGGGAATGGCTTGAATATCTTCGTAGGTAAGTAAGACATCCTGATTCGCCGCGACTAACCCTAGTCCGTTGACTAGGGAGACAATCACCTGTAGCCTTTGGACGTTTTGCTCTGGACGGAAGGTACTATCGCTAAATCCACCGACAAAACCGCCACTAGCGGCCACTTTGATGGCTTCTGCTGCCCAAAAGTCCTGGGGTACATCAATAAATTTAGGTGTTGAGCGTTTAGGCGCAGGGTTAAAGGCTGCCGCTACTAAGGCCGCGTATTGGGCACGAGTCATAGGTTCATCTGGTTGGTAGGTGCGATCGGTAAAGCTTTGAGTTAATTTCATCCTCTCTAAGGACCGAATAAACGCTTCTGCCCAGTGTCCTTCTATGTCGGTAAAGTATGGAACATCTGGGGAGATTAATTCTAAATGACCCCTAACCCGATTTGGATTTAATTGGTTGCCTATGGAAATTAACTTTTGGGAGGTTAAATTTTGCAAATCCAACTCCCCTTGGTCGAGAAAAATATTACCACCGGGGGATTGGGGTTCACCTAAGTCAGGGACCGCATTTCCATTGACTAAAAGACCAATTTGAGTGTTTCTGGTAATCAGATTTTGCCTGAACACAGGGCGGGTATGACGGGATAGAGCAATGGCTGTGTGGTTTTCTGAGAGTTTATTATTAGCTACCAAGGGGGTAGCAAAGTCACTAATTACGATCCCGAAATGGTTGCCGATGAAGACATTCCGTAACACGTCCCCCCGGCTGTGACGTGCCATAAATAATCCACTGGCGGAGTTTTGGACAAATAGATTATCTAAAATAGTCAGCGTGGCATTGCCCGTGGTAAATATACCCTCCCGTCCACAAGTGGCTAGGGTATTGTTTACCAGTGTAGGTGTTGTTGATTCAATCCAAATTCCCGTACCTTTGACTGTAGAATTTGTCACTGTTACACCCAAGACACTGGCATCACCCAGCAATAGGAGGGTGATATTTTGGATACCAAAGCTGGGACTGTGATATTCACCACCTCCAGAAATCACTATTTCCTTCCCCTTGTTGGCTTCGTTACCTACCACTAATACTCCCCCAGGGATAACTATGGGAAACACCTCACCATTGGCAGTGCTGTAGGTCCCAGATGCCAGTTGAATAATGGCAGGGACTTGTTGGGCAAGCTTTAGGGCGTAACAGAGGCTTTTCAGAGGACTCAACCGAGAACCAGTATTGGTATCATTCCCTGTCACTGAGTTGACATGAATTGTGTCAACAGGGGTAGAGTTCACCATTGTATTGTTGGGAATTAATTGTCTAAATAACGACGACTATAATTAACCTTACTTGTAACAGACTTTCGTAAAGTAGTCTCCTTCTGGGAAAAAACGCTTTGGCATGTTCAGTTGATTTTTAGGGCAAATTATTAAATTTAGTTTTTTATTCGCAGTACCAAATCTGGCATCTGGTGGGAATTGTCAGTTTAATTGCCAGCATTCCCAGTTCTCAATACTACCCGCTACCACAACAGCTGCCAAATAATTGTCAGCAGGTACCAACTCTAGGAGACTCCAATCTCCGGCTGTAAGCAACTTAGCAGGTTCTGTAGGAGTGAGAGAAACCTCAATTTGTTCTAGCCGAATTAGTCCGTCTCCAGTGGCTTTTAAATATGCTTCCTTGCAAGTCCAGTAGCGAAAAAATACGCTTTGCTGTAAGTGCTTTGGCTGCGATCGCACTACATCATATTCTCTGGTTGAAAAGAAGCGTTCTGCTAAGGATTCCAGATCAGAAATTGGGCGGATAAATTCTAGGTCTACACCTATTTGGCGCTGATAACTTACAGCACACAAACCTAGACTATCGGAGTGAGATAAGTTAAATGACAGCCCACAGGAGGTAAATTCAGAGGCTAACATAGGTTTGCCACGGGGTTGATAGTCAAACTGGACTTTTGCAGGTTTAATTTCTAAGTAACGACTTAATATAGCCCGAAGGCCACCACGACCTGCAATAAACCGCCGTCGATGTTCTGGAAAATAAAACCTCTCGGCCCTTGCCATTTCATCACTGGAGAGGGTTTGTGCTAAATATTGTAGTTGTTGTTCCGGTTGTTCTAAGTCTATTTGCCAGATATGTACATCATTGGACGACAGGGTTAAGTCTTTTGGTGTAGGCACAAAGAATTCGCAATTCAATCTAGTCTGATCCAAATTTAGTTTATAGCGGTCTTCAATTAGGGGAGCACAGGAGGTATGACGGGGTTTTGGCTGCCAACTCCTGAATGATGATTCTCCAACCATTGTAAAACTCGATTCCATGCCCACCAACAGTCAGGGTCTTGAGCTTGTTGTTGGCATTTTTTACTGCTCAAATAGCCCACATGACCTCCATGGGGGGTAAGCAACAAATCGATAACTGGATTGCTGGCACAAGCAGCTGTTAAATCAGGGATGATCCCTGGGTGGAATAGGGGGTCATCAGCAGCATAGATAATTAAAGTTGGTTTTGATATCTCAGGTAACAGATTTAAAGCACTGCTGGCGGCATAATAGGCTTCGACCGAGGGAAAACCCAATTTCCCAATTACCAATTCGTGGTCAAACCCCCAGATACTATTAGCTTTGGCAATGGATGCTGGGTCAAGACTGCCTTGATGGGTATCATGGATTTTCCAGGCCAGTTGTTTCAACTTCCGGGTGAGACCAGCTTCCACATATCTGCCAAAGGGTCTTGTGACTACATATTTTAGCGATCGCTCGGAATCTAAACTTGGACAAATCACCGCCCCACCGACAATATCCCCGGCCTTTAGTCCTAAATACTCATTGCCTCGGATGAGATCTCCAGCAGCTTTTAATCCCCACAGTGCCAACTGTCCACCAAGGGAAAACCCCGTAAACCAAAATCTTCGGGGACAGCCCACATCAGCAGCCCCAGCTGCAATATGGACAAAATCTTCACCTTCATACAAACCGTCCGAGGTCAAAGTTGGGGATAATTCCGCTGTTTTCCCATGAGCGCGCCAATCAAATAACACCACAGCATATCCTAGGGCGTAGGCTTTACGTCCTAGTAATTGCAAATACCACTCTTGCTCTAAGTCTCCTGTAATCCCGTAGGTACCGACAATCGTGCTATGAGCATTTTCCGGAATCGCTACCCAGCTAAAAATTGGCACACCTTGGGCACCCGTGAAAATTTTTTTCTCATATGGTGGCTCAGGGTCTGCGAGAGTACTTTGCCAGTAAACACTCCCCCACAAGGCAACATATGCAGTCATCACCACACCATTTTGCAAAAACTGCGGCGGATTGTACGGATAGGCACAGATCATAGAGAAAATTAGGTGTAAGGGAGTGTTGATTTATCTTTACTTTAATCTTAATATTTACGTAAGATTTTGAATCTTTTTTATAATCAAGATATCAATCTTTGTATCTATCAAAGGTTTTTATCTATCCTTAATAAGTAGTCATAATTTTTAAAGAATGCCGAGGATTCTTGTCATAGACGATGACCCAGCGATTTCCGAACTCGTTGCCGTCAACTTGGAAATGGCTGGCTACGATGTTAGTCAAGCTGAGGACGGCATCAAAGGTCAAGCACTAGCTCTCCAGCTACAACCAGACCTAATCATGCTCGATCTGATGTTGCCCAGAGTAGATGGATTTACCGTTTGCCAACGCCTGCGTCGGGATGAGCGCACCGCTGAGATTCCCGTCTTGATGTTGACAGCTTTAAGCCAGACTCAGGATAAAGTGGAAGGATTTAATGCCGGCGCAGATGACTACCTCACTAAGCCCTTTGAAGTAGAAGAAATGCTAGCACGGGTGAGGGCTTTGTTGCGGCGTACCGACCGCATTCCCCAAGCAGCAAAGCATAGTGAGATTCTCAACTATGGACCTCTCACCCTTGTGCCAGAAAGATTTGAGGCTATATGGTTCAGCGAGACTGTGAAACTAACCCACTTGGAATTTGAGTTACTTCACTGCTTGCTTCAGCGCCATGGTCAAACAGTTTCACCCAGTGAGATCCTCAGAGAAGTCTGGGGATATGATCCTGATGATGATATTGAAACAATTCGAGTGCATATCCGCCACTTGAGAACTAAACTCGAACCAGATCCACGCCATCCTCGCTATATCAAAACAGTATATGGTGCTGGGTACTGCTTAGAATTACCCAGCGTTCCAGCCTCAATGGAGGGGGCTTCTGCAACAGTAGTTGAGTGAGGAAGAGGGGAGGGGAACAGGGGAGAAAACCAACCCTCAATCCCTAGTCCCCAATCTAAAATTATTAACTTCCACCATTGCGATCTTGTCCGTAGGCTTGCCAAGCCAAATCTACCAACCCATCCATAATCGCTGCTGCTACGACTGCATTGCCCTTTCGACTGTCAATTATGATGTGAGGCACAAGAGATTCCTGCAGGCGCATTTTTGCAGCATCTACATTCACAAATCCCACTGGGGTAGCAATAATCAAAGTGGGTTGTATTTCCTCAGTTTCAATTAAATCTGCCAGGGCTGTCAGTGCTGTTTGTGCCTGTCCCACCACAAATATACCCTCTGGATAACGCCTGGCTAGGGTTTCTATTCCCCACCCTGCACGCGTTTTTTCTTTTTGAGGACGTGTTAGAGCTTCCATGCTGCAATATACTGGGTTAGCAAAAGTATTTTGAATCTTGTAAGCAATACCGACCTGTACCATTGGTACATCGACAACGATGGTAGTACGCGCTGCTAGTGCTGCGGCCCCAGCTTGCAAGGCACGCTCGGAAAAGCGAATTAAAGATTCATACTCAAAATCAGCGGTTGCGTATATTACTCGCTGGACAATCTCATATTCTGCTGGTGAAAAGATGTGATCGCCAATCTCACTATCAATTATTGCCAAGCTTTGAGCATCGGTAAGGTGCCATTCCATAGCTATTGAGCTTCTCTAAGATTAGCTTTCAGCTTATCAGTTTCTCATATCACTAAATGCTGAGTAGAAAAAGTACTTTGCATTGACTACACCAAGGGCAATTAGGACTCAGGACTAGAAGAAGGCCGACCAAATACAGGAGAAAGGTAGGCAACCAATACACCAATGAGAAAAGCAGAGATATTGCGAACTAAAGGTAGCCAGTCGCTAGTACGGGTAACAACTGGTCCAATTCCGAAGGCAATAAACAAAATTCCCCATAGAGGTGAGAAAATTAAAGCCCATTGCCAAGCAAAAACCTGTTTTTCGTTACGAGGTTGAGCCGCAAACCCACAAATTACTCCACCAATAGCAGAGGTAATCAGGGTGAGTATCCACTGTTCTCGTGGGAGTCCAGGAACAACTGTACAGCCACCTTTGAGTAAACAGCCCTTAATGGAATCTAAGGCTTGCAAGATGGCTTGGTCTTCCCCTTGTTCACGAACAAAGTACAAGTTACCGAAACGGGTTTGTAATTCAATCCAGAAAGTCCGAGGTAAAAGTTCATAAACTGCATCACCGACACTGAAACTGAGGATATTGCCGCCTCGAGAATCAGCCACTAGGAGAATGCTTTTGTCGTCCAGACCCCAATAGTTAATGACGGCGCGACCTGGGGTGCGGTCATACTGAGTCAAGACTCGCAATTTCCAACCAGTATCGGCCTCAAATTGCTCTAAATCTTTAACAAGCTTTTCTTCTTGTACCTCAGGAAGAGATTTTGCCAAATCCACCACTGGGGTGAAGGTTTCGGGTAGTAAATCAGGATTGTCGTAAGCTAGGGCTGATGGTGATAACATCGCCCAAAGTGACCCAATGAGAAAGAATGCGGCAATAGATACTAAAAGTTTCCGCCAAAAACAAAGCTGCATGGACGTTCTTATATAAGTATTAAAGGTAGAGGTGAACCAGTTGTTTTAAAAAAGCACGGGAAAAGTGATACTTCTTTACACTTGTTTACTGTACTCTAATCTAACGGGTTTAGGCAAAAAGACTTTCAGTCTATTTCCTTAGGGACTTCCAACTAAAAAAATATCGAATTCCTAGGGAAGTAAAGGGAGTAACAGTCGTGTTGAGTCCATAAAATGGGACAATTTAATTTCTGGAAGTCCCTTAAGTCTATTGTTCAGACAAATCATCACGAGATGTAGATTTGGAAACTAAGTCTTCCTCGTCGAAATCGGTTTCCCAGTTAGTAGTCTCACTATAATCATCATTAGTGCCGAAGGTGTCTGGTTGCGCCCAGCGATTTTCCTGCCTTAGTGCTTCCCGCTCACGCAAATTTAGAGGTTGTTTTTCACTGGTTGGTAGGTGGTCTGTAGTTCTCCGTCCGGATTTTTTGCGTGTGAAGCTTTTCCAGGCAGCTTTCACGCCAACCGTTATGCTACGTGCGCCTACTTGAAGGTTTTGAGCCTGTTTTTTGGCACCATCTAGGCTTTGGTCAACTTGTTTTACAACTTGTCCAACGCTTTTGACACCTTCGTTTAAATCATCGGTTAAGTCAGTGATTTCTAAGCCAGTCTTACGGATGGCATATAGAGTAGGTGGTAACTCCCGTGAAAGGGTATCAAAAAATTTCTCTGCACTGCGAGCAGCGCGTGCTAATTCTTGCAAAGCTGGTATGGCTACTACTAAAACAGCAGTCAGACTAGCAGTTACAAAAAAAATGGATAGTCCCAGCCAAAACAGAGGATAAATCACGATTATGCTATTTATGAGCGTTCTAGATATTGGGGCAGAGAATCTGATTCCTCTGGCGTAACTGTTTCTACACCCTGGGTATCAGCATTGTTCTGCCGCTTTAAGACTTGGCTTTCACGCTGAGAAGCATCTATACCAGTAGAGATGGCTTCTCGCAGTCTATCTAAAGTTTCGTCCCAGTTTCGGAGTGTGCTGGTAGAAAGTCGGTCAGCCTGGATTTGCACACTCGTTGATAAATCTTCTGCTAATTCAGGCAAGGCATCAGCAGATTTTTTCAAAAGTTTTCGGGTTTCGCGCCCTGTGCGGGGAGCAATTAGCAGTCCGGTTAAAGTACCGATAGCAGCTCCTAGCATCAAACCGCCGATAAATACTCCAGAACGATTATTAGACATCTTATTATTCCTCTCCTTATACCCATTTTAAGTGGGTTTTCCCCCATGTAATGGGAAATGGGGACTGTTAATTTTGGATTAGGGGAGAACATCTCTACCACTTACCCCTGCCTCTCCTACCCTGGAAAGGGTAGGTATTTAGGTTTGCGAGAAATAATTGAGAACATTCTCAATTATTGAACGTAGTTTTAGAGTTTCAGACCATGATTTTGGTTGTAAGACCCAAAAAATTGGTCTAATTTGAAAAACCTACCCTTGAAAGTGTCCCCTACCTCCCCTACTTATTTCTGCCATGCTGTCGTCGCCAAATATTCCTTCCCAATAGCATCAGACTCACAATTTGCTGTATTTGTCGAATTTTCAGTTTTAGCTTTTGGTTTTTCTGTCTGAGGTTATGAATATTCTGCTGGCTGGGATAAATCTTTTCTGGTGCTGGAGCTAATTGTGCCTGAGTAGAGTGTTCGTATGCAGTTAACTTATCTGCTATCTGTCGGATCTTTTCCTTGAGTTTCCATACTCGCCAAGCTACGTAAAGTAGCAACAGGGAGATTAGGGTGTTTATCACGACAACTATCGCTACCATTTTTTACCTTTTACCCAAATCAGAGGTTTTTTTCTGGAAACTTAGCTCTAATTCTTCAATCATAAGAGAAAAATGTAGGACACATCTGGGTTTAATCAGGTCAAATATAATTTGTACATTCCCCTGAATCCAGAATCCACTTGACATTGGGTAGGAGTAACTGCTAGATTATCTAAAGTGTAATACATTGGGGCGTAGCCAAGTGGTAAGGCAGCGGGTTTTGGTCCCGCCATCCCTAGGTTCGAATCCTAGCGCCCCAGTAAATCAAAGGGTAGACTCAGGGGTCTGCCCTTTTAATATTTATATGACACTAGCTTATTTAGTCTGTTAAGTTGGTATCGAGGTATTACCCTACCTCTGGAAATAAGTGAAGCAACACCAACTTAATTGACTTATGCAAAAGATAGAGAAATATCCGCACCCCCTGTCACAAGTCAACTCCAACCAGTTAAGTCTTAACGAAGATGAGGTGAATTTAGCTGAACTTGCATCTGTTCTCCGCCGTCGAATATTCTTACTTGCTGGCGTCACAGGCGTGGTAGTAACAGGTGTACTATTTGCTGCAGAATCGGTTTCTCCTGTTTATCAAGGCTCATTTGAGATTTTAACTAAACCAGTTACTGGTGAAAGTCAAGTTTTAGCTGATGTTCCACAAACAATCAGTCCTGGGGTCGGTGGGGCAGCAGAAAAAGAAGTCTTGACAACAATTAAAGTTTTAGAAAGTCATCGGGTCCTAGATTCCGTCATTAAAAAGCTTCAGCCTCAATATCCGAGTCTTGATTACGGAAGTATAGTTGGTGGTCTCACTATTCGCTCCACTGAGGCAGATATTTTACAAGTTACATACACTAATCCTGATCGAAAGCTCGTTACCGATTTTACCAAACTACTAGCGGCATCATATCTCAACTATAGCCTTGCAGATCGCCAATCAGATGTAGATCAAGCACTTCATTTTGTTGATCAACAAATAAAGCCATTAGAAGAGCAGGTTAAATTTTGGCAAGATAAGCTGCGGGATATACGTGTAGAAAATAAGATGATTGAGCCAGGAGATAAATCTCAACAAATAACTGGTGCAATTGCTAAGTTGTCAGAGCAGCGACTAGATAATCGGTTGCAGCTAGAAGAAATGATTGACAAGTATAACGACTTGCAAAAGGAGTTGGCAAAGAATTTAGGTGAAAGGTCAGCCCATTCTGTACTGAGTGAAAGTAGTAACTACCAAAAAATACTGGGTGATATTCAGGAGGTAGATCTTGAGATTCAAAAACAATCAGCTCTATTCACAGATAACAATCCGGCAATAGTTACCTTGAAGCAGCAAAAACTAGCGTTGCTGCCATTGCTGGAAGAAGAACAGACGCGGGTACAAAGAACATTTCAAAGCCGCATCCGCGAACTCTCTGATACAGATAGAGATCTGGGAGAACATATACACAATTTGAATAATGACATTGGCAATTTAGCAAACATTGTCCGCAACTATAACAACATTCAGCGACAATTACAAATTGCTACTAGTGCACTAGATCAGTTTACAACCAAACAACAGGGATTGCAGATCGAGAAGGCTGAGAAGCAGCAACCTTGGGAGTTACTTGATCCTAAACTGGAGCAAGTGAATCAACCTCCCTATATTGGAGTCAAAACCCAATTATACTTGACATTGGGTGGAGTTTTGGGCTTAGTGTTAGGTATCGGGTCCGCTTTAGTTGCGGATAAACTCAGTAACATATTCTACTCTTCTAAAGAACTCAAAGATGCTTCTAGAGTACCAATTTTGGGGATAGTTCCCTTGAGAAAGGAACTTGGATCAGCAACCCAAGAAAGGGCTATTGGCGGACCACAATTAGCAAATCATCCCTCCTTCTTTGAAGTTTTCCGTTCTCTGTACACTAATATCCTACTTTTGGGTTCAGATAGTCCTATTCGTTCTATAGTGATCAGTTCAGCTGGACAGGGAGATGGGAAGTCTACTGTGGCAGCTCAACTAGCACAAGCAGCAGCAGCTATTGGACAGCGCGTATTACTAGTGGATGCGAATTTACGCGCTCCGAATCTACATAGACAATTAGGACTGATGAATATTCAGGGACTCACTGATGTTATTTCCCAAGACTTAGATTGGCACAACATAATTGAGCGATCGCCCCAAGAAGAGAACCTATTTATAATGACCGCAGGGCCAGTTCCACCAGACTCAGTAAGATTGCTTGCTTCTCGAAAAATGCAAGTACTGATGGAAAATCTGCAGGAGAGTTTCGATTTAGTGATTTATGACACTCCACCTCTATTAGGGTTTGCGGATGCCTATTTATTAGCTGCTAATACCAATGGCATTGTCCTAGTGGCTGGTTTGGGACAGCTAAAACGTACTGCGCTCAAACAAGTACTAGAGGAGATTCAGATATCTGGTACCCCGATGTTAGGAATAATCGCCAATAAGTCTAAAGAAGCTGTACCAGCTTCCTATGACTACTACCAGCGGTATTACAACCAAAATATCAAGAATGAGAAGGTAAGTCAGACTGCTCAACTAGAGAGTGAAAACTTGGCCAATGGTTCTGGAAAACGGCAATAATTTTCGATTTAGCCCTGTTATATCTTGCTGGACAAGATTGTATGAAGCAAGCTAAGCTCACTTCCTCTAGGTTAGGGTGAATGCTGATGATTAGGGCACTACCTACACAGAGTTGTAAGTTCACTGCTTCGCTATCAGCTACAAAACCTAGTTACACATTGGTTGTAACAAGTTTTAAGAGAATAGCTAATAGCTAGCAGCATTATTTATCAGGTGATTTGAGGGCTTGATCTAAAATTTGTCGAGCTTGTTCAGCTTTAGATCTGGCTTCTTGATAACGCAGATTAGCTTGAGCAAAATTTTTCAGCACCTTAAAACCTTCCTTCAGCCGGGTGATTTCCTCCTCAGTCACCGACTGGTCAGAGAATAGGATATCAACTGCTTTGCGAATTTCCAAAGCTTCAGTACGTGATTCCTGAACCTTCAACTTAAGTGTAGCCAAGTTACTCAGAATCTGGACGGCTTGGGTGATAGTATCCTCGCCTCCAGATGTATCAATAGTTGATTCCTTAACTTCAATTAGTTGTTGAGGACCAAATCCTTCTTCTAATTCCGTGGGTAGTTGATTGGCATCCATCATTTCCATCAACTGGTCCATGGCTTTTTCACGGGCTTTGGCTGAATCTTTGCCAGGAACAGTGAGGATAATGTCTGGGCTTTGCGCGAGTGTGTACTGAACCATATTTAGGCAGAAAATTTACTAGTTAACCCAGATGAATTGAATAATTTTAACATAAGTGACACCTGTGATCAGGTGTCGCTAACCCTTGATCTGAATACTGGGTAGATCGCCCACTACTAAAACAAAAATAGCTTAATTATTCTCCTGTTGGGCTATTGTCTACAATCCAACTTTATACTTGAGAGAGGAAAATTTAAATTTAACAGGAGGGAAGAGGAATGGCTCCCAGTCCCACCATCATGCGTTCTGTCGAACAATTAGGTTATCGAGTCACTGTTGGCGATGTAGCAACTCAGGCAGGGTTAAATGTAGCTGAGGCATCTCAAGGCTTACTAGCTCTAGCATCTGATGCTGGTGGGCATTTGCAGGTGGCAGAGTCTGGTGATATAGTTTACCAGTTTCCGCGAAACTTTCGGGATATTTTACGGAATAAATATTTGCAGTTACGGCTGCAAGAATGGTGGAAAAAAGTTTGGGGAGTGCTATCTTACCTGATTCGCATTTCCTTTGCTATTTTCTTAATTCTTTTTATTGTTGTCGCTGTTGTTGCCATTTTTATCATCCTATCATCCGGTAGCTCTGATCGTAATAGTAACAGTCGCCGCAGTAGTTACGGTGGTGGTGGATTCTTCTACTACCCAAATTTATTTTGGTACTTCAGCCCTAATTATCAAACCCGTCGCCAAGAACGACAACAGCAAAGGGGAGGCAGCAGCGATCTAAATTTCTTCGAGGCGGTGTTTTCCTTTCTCTTTGGGGATGGGAATCCTAATGCCAATTTAGAAGAACGTCGCTGGCAGCAGATTGGTACTGTAATTCGGAATCACGGTGGTGCAATAGTAGCAGAGCAGCTTTCTCCCTACTTAGATGATATTGGCGAGAAATATCAACAGGAGTACGAAGACTATATGCTACCTGTATTACTCAAATTCAATGGCCAACCAAATGTCAGCCCTGAAGGACAAATAGTTTATTATTTCCCAGAATTACAGGTTAAAGCCACGAAAAGCCGCTCTCAACGCGTCCCACCCTACTTAGAGGAAATCCTATGGCGTTTTAGTGCGGCAAGTTCAGGACAAATTATCTTAAATGCCAGCCTCGGTGTAGTGTATTTGGTACTCTTAATGATTTTGGGAGGTATGTTGAGGGATGGAACTGCAGCAGCCCGATTAGGCGGGTTTGTGGCTTTTGTCCAAGGGATTTATGGGTTGATGGTGACCTACGGCATCGGTTTTTTAGGGATTCCCTCACTCCGCTATTTCTGGATTAAGTGGCGCAATGGGAAGATTGTCACCCATAATCGCTATCGGTCCGAGCGGGCCAGACTATTAGCGAATGCGGATTCGGCTTTGCAAAATAAGATTAACTATGCTCAACGGTTTGCTAGGGAAAAGATTATTGGCAAGGATGATTCAGTTTATTCCACAGACCAAGATTTACTGGAACAGGAAATAGATGAAACCTAACTTGGAGTAAAGTTTATATCCTCCGTGACCGAAATGATTGAAGCTTGAGATATTTTAGTTAGTCGTCGCCCTCCTGACTCAGAAGCAAGGTGGTATGGACCAATGGCAACAGAAGATGACCAAAATATTCCGTTGGGTGAGGAGGCTATCTAATTGAGAATATAGACAGGAAGATTTTTAATTGATGAAAGCGATCGCTTGATTGGAGTATGGGGACTAAGAGCGATCGCTTTTGGGTTTATTTTGGTAAATTTTTCTTGATTTGGTAGAGTTCATCTTTTGATTGTTTGGCGAATTGGGCACTAGTAATAGTTGCCAAAACACCGCTAACTGTGGTTAAACTGGCTGCTGGGACTTTATTTAAATAGAGGAGTCCTACACCGCATAAAGTTATTATGGCAGATGCAGCAGTTACGCCAAATGCTAGATTAAAGGTCAATTTAGCTTGTCGTAATAGTTCCTTGATATATTCTTCTTCTAGAGCCTCATATTCATTCAGCGGTTGCGTTGGTTTTTTAAACCACATAACTCCCCTCACTTACTTTCTTTTTAGTAGACCGTTCCTGTGGATTGCTCTACATCCTTATCTTGACAGTAGTTACGTTAAATTAGGTTTGACCAAGGTCTAAATCAAGGTCTAATTAAAGTAGATAGAGGTATGAGGGTTAAAATTTCGGATAGCAGGGAGAAGCCTGAAATAGAAAGATATAGCTGAAGTATGACCAAGGTATATTCAAAGTAGAAGTAAGGTATTTAGTCACTGCAAAAAGCAGGTCTTATTGACAATAGAAAATCTGGAATCCCTTTAAATCAATGGCTTAGAGAAAAATAAAGCTACTTGCTTTATTATTAATACTTTTGTACTATAGGAATCCTACTTGATTTTTGAAATGAACTCAGTATACAGAATTCTCTGTAATCCCCTTGGAGCTTGCCTTTTGCTTCTTGCCTGGTACGGAAATAATTTCAGGAATCAAACCGGATTCCTATAATAAACCAAAACATGAGGGTTTTCAGCCTTGGTAGTAAACAATGATTATGTATGGGAAATTATGAAGATTTTATGAACCTTTATTTATTAGTGCTTTCAGCCGATCTGATTCTCAATAAGCGGTTCTTATTGCGGTGACTAGTTACGAAGTAAGTATAATATGTATTGCAATATTGAGTAATTACGTTATAATGTTTGCTAAACAGACATTTTGTATCAAGTAAACAATAATTTCACAACCATATTGGGTTGAGGAGACTAATTGAAAATGGTGCAAGATACAAGTAAATAGACATCGGATTTACCTAAATG
>Ga0209208_10006212_pt1 | contig 16485 bp, 16 predicted proteins | sample S1TSphfallax_3_FD_187694 | JGI IMG/M metagenome (GOLD analysis project Ga0209208, IMG submission 187694) | Host-associated microbial communities from peat moss isolated from Minnesota, USA - S1T2_Fd - Sphagnum fallax MG (SPAdes) (version 2) | ecosystem: Host-associated > Plants > Peat moss >...
AATATTTTGATATGGGTAGTGAAAGTACTCAAAATGTAGCCTCTAATAATTATGATGATTTTCAACATGTCAACTTCATATTTCCACAAAATTTCATTTCACTATTTTGAGGATTATTTTAATGACGAAACTGACCTTAGGGTAAGGTAGACTGGTATCAATTTTTTTCAAAAGCGCCAATACCAGTACCAGCTGGTATCAAAATAATTTGATACCAGACCAATACTGGTGCTTTCCAACTAAGGAAAAATTACAACTTCCTCTTTTGACATTTGAGAGTACCTTTCTAGATGGCATAATTGAACACTCCCTTTTGAGGCTTGGCCTTGGGAATGTTGCACAATTCCTTATTACTTGGATTTTTTTTGAAATGGGTTTTTTCATCTATGAGTCAATATGGTATGAGGAGCGAAAGGCACTAGGGATCATTTTTTCTTAGTTTTGTGTGCATTTTCTAAATAGAGGGTGTTGTAACAATCAGCTTTTAACGCTGTTTGCTCAGAAGCAAAATATCGTGAATCCGTTTTCCTACCAAATGATCCGTGAATTAGTGCGGTTCAAAGATGATGTGTTGATCAGCTGCGTTTTCTTTCATCCACCTGGTCTCAAGATCGTGCCTGGTGATGCCTTCGTTGATTGCTGTCAGGAGTTGTTGCTGATTTGTGATACTCTAGTACTTGTTTGCGTTGAGTAATCAGTCCATGTTCTAGGGGACAACCATGTGATATGATCCAGGCAGCTGAGCATGCAGCAGTTCCTTGAAGTTTGAGATTCTGTAAATAAATTGGATATACATCATCGTAGAACAGACAAGCTTGTCACTGTGCTAGAACCTAGAGCCTATAATTACTAACACCACGAGATGTACATGAAATCCTGTTATTTGGAGAAATTGCAGGAGAAAGATGGTGCTTCTGTTCAAGAGAATGAGACGTTAGGAGAGTTTCCTGACTCAGACAAATACTCGCAAAAATCCCGTGAGTGTTACCTGGTATGTTGACATGGGTTCAGTCCGCGGACTCACCAACCGTTGTTTTAGAATCGTGATCAATGGATCTCTTGTTCCATAAGCTTCAACTGGTTCAGGATTCCAATGAGATTCAAACTTGTGATCCTCTTGGCTTCGATTCTTACGGAAGTCAGCCAGAAAACTTGTTTGTTGCAACTTGCTTTTCAGCATCTTGGTCACATAATAATCTCTGGGCATTGCCAGAATTAGGGTTTAGAGGTTCTGCCCTTCACTCTAAGCTTCTTAGTATCACTTCTGTTCTTTCAAATGCAATTGAAGCACATAGAACATCATGAGGTCAAGCAAATAGTCTACTAAGTTTCTAATGATGTGGCAGAATTTCTTTCACAAGCACACCAAGTACCTCAGATCATAATGGCCATTGATCAGACCAACACATAGTCACCAGCTGGTCAGCTGGTCCTCCCAAAGGCCATGACCTAATACATAAAATGGTTCAAGTTCATTCTAATTGCTTGTGCCAAAGTGCAGCTTTTGGAAATTTGGCTGCCTTTTTATGTCAATCCCAAAACATTGCTCAAACTCTGATCTAGCCTTCAATTATGAACTCATAAGTGAGCTTGTTTGCAGCACTATTGATATAATTAACTACTGTGACTATGTAGGTGTTGAAGTCAAGGCTGAGAATGGTGGAGTTGAAATTTTTGATAAGTGCATTGTGAGCACATGTGCACCAAGGACACTACAAATACTTGGAGAAGAGGATGCAACAACTGAAGAATGTCACATTCTTGGTGCTTTCAAGTACAGTACCAGGTATAAAACTTCAGATTGAACAAGGGCTCATTTGAAAGTAGCAACAATTTTTGTTTTCCTTGTTTTAAACCCTGGTTTGATTGGCATGCAGTAATTGATTTGCTGCATAAATATTGACCCTGAGGATCAAGGACATGTATTAGTATAAATATCTAATCAGTCTGCTTTTCCATGAGGTTCTTGTAACAAATTTCCAATTTTCTTATCATGCAATTTTCCCACTTTCCTATAATTCTTGGTTAGAGTTTTTCTCACTTAGGAATCACAAGCTGCTGTCCATGGTCATGACTTTTGTTTTGTGTGTTTTTAGCACTGCATATCTACACCAGGATGTGGAAGAACTGATGCCCAAGAACAAAACAGCATGGGCTACATGGAACTTCTCGGTCAACAGCAAGGGTCATGTGTACATGACATATTGGCTCAATCATCTTCAGGTCAGGCATGTTGGAAAGCACATGGCATCTTTATTGAACATTCTGCCATTCTTTTGTTTCAGCTTTATGCACACTGAAGTAAAATTTGATTGAGTTTTTGGTGCTCTGGTGAACTTACTGATAATGGACATGGATTTCACGAAGACAGCATCGAGGTATATGGTATTCAGTGTACTCTTTTCAGGATTGTTGAAAGTTTTTGGACAGAATTTAGGCCAGTTGCAAAAGACCAAACAAGACCTTAAATGTCCAGACTAGATGCAAGGCACCCACTTATTGAGAATGTATGTTTCATAATTGTTTTGGAGGGAGGGATGAAAGCAGCAAATGGATTGTTGGGTACAGAGTTTAGGTTATTGGCATTTGGGTCAAAACACGTAACTAGGAGCCAAAAAGGGCATTGGATGTTAAACAAAATCATTCAAAATCAAACATTTATATTTTTATTATCATTTAAAATCATAGTAATCATGGCAAGTTAGTTTTTTTTCTCTCATATGAATGTCAAGGAAATTAAAATAAAATTCATTTGATCCAATTTTAAGTTTTCATTTTAATTGAAGACGTTTGAAAATGTACACCTATTGTATCAGATGGAGTCAATTTTGTAAAGGACTGTCAAAAAAACCCATATAATAAAAGAAATTTCATTGAAAAAAATAAAGATGATAAAAACATATTAGCCACACTCAAAAAGCATTCATACTTTTAAAAATGTGAAATTTCAAAACTTTAAAAATTCAAAGAATGTTTTAAAATTGCTTCAAAATTTCAGAGCTTCAAAAGTCCTTTACCACATACAAATGGGTTATAATGTACATGATGTATGAAGAAAAGATGTAGCTTAGAATATATTAAAACTAAAGAATGTAAAATTTTAATTTTTGGTGATGACTTAAAATTTTAATCACTTTTCAAGATGAAGCATTGAATCTATAAGGAATTTGCACACTTTTAAGAATTCATATTTATTCAATAATGACTTTTTAAAAAATTTGATGCATTGGGGAACATTTAAATATTACAACAAGTTATAAAACATTTCATTCAAAAATTCATTTGCATGTAAATTTTTTTTGGGAAAAAAAACTTGTAGTCTTTTTTCCAAAGTAATCCCTTTGGCTCCTAGTTACAAGTTTTGACCCCCTTGTGAAAGAAATCATGCCCACATATCTAGAAACTCTCTCTTAGTCAATTGTTGGATTTCTCCACAACTTCATATGCATAAGATGAATCAAGGAATGCTTTCATCTCTTTCATATATGGAGCTAGTAGGACAATTGGCAAAGAGATTGAAATCTCCCTAATTGAAAAATGATTTAGTGAATGTTTGCTACATTGTACAAATTTGGGGAGCAATCGTGGAAAATCACATAATTAATTTCAATAGCCTCGCATAATTATTAATGGTCAATATGAATTACATCACATGTGTGAATTGTGATGATGCAACTATTCAAATTGCTGGAAGTTGGTGGAACAATATTTGACTTCAATGGCAATGAGAAGGGATGTAATTGACAAAGTAAATTGCACATCATTTGTCCTACCTTTTACTGGAAGGTCAGTAATTTCCATTGCATATACCATAATTATATCGTGGATTTTCATGATATTCATTTTCAGATTTGGCAAGTTAAAATGGAATTAATAATGCCATATAGATTACAAGTTGCACAGATATTTGTCCTTCATTTTAAAATGTTTTTTATAAGTTTTTGATGTATTCTGATGCTTTGGTTTATAAGTCATATTTACATTTGTCTAGTATAGACTACAATTTCTACACGTGGAAATTGTGTGCATGTGTTTTTTATAATGTTGGTTAGTGAATCTTAAATGACCTTTTTTATGTGCACATTTTAAATAGTAATTGATAAAGGTGCAAATTCTTTAAGGTGTACCAAAATCTTGTTATGGCATCACCCTTTTCTGTCGTTTTACCTAATCATTTTTTATCATGTGAAGACACATTTATGGATGATTATGATGGAATCTAAAATTATAATAGTCTAAAATATAACCCTTTTAAAAAAATTGACAACTTTTGATTCATTATTTTTTATGGGGATCAAAATATAGGGGAAAAAAGGATTACATTAATGACTAGGCCCTTTTCGTCCTATGTGGTATACTTTAAAAGATTTTCACCCATAATGCAAGCTAGATTGAAAGAGGTTGGATTTGGCATCACATTGGAGGACAAATTGTTACAAGGCAAGATGTGGGGTTCATTGATGTATGTTTATGTGGATGGAGACTTCACTTATGTTGATGAAAAAAATGGGCTCCTTAATTTTTTGGTAGTATAGATCATTTGCAATTTTATTTTGTGATTCAATGTGCTTTTGATGCAAACTTCTATGAAAAATGTATTTTCTTGGCATATGTACAAAAATTTTGCTAGATATTATGATTAATATGCAAATGGCTTATTAACATCTTATTTTTTGTTACAGATATTCATTGCAAATAGAAAAAGGTTATTTGACTAAAACCAGGTGACTCAAAAGCTATTAGTTTCTCTAGAAGTTAGTTTTATAATGTTAATTATTGAAGCAAATAAACAAAGTGAAGACATGTGAACAATTGACTAGTTACTGATCTAGAAGTTGATCTAGTGTAAGGGTCCTCAATCCTTGCATAGATGAGACAACCCAAAGAACAAATAGAAGGGGACGAAAAAGCAAAACGCATTTGGAACCTTTTGGAAGGATAGGTAGGAAAAGAACAAAACAAAGACAATTCATTAAAGGGATGAATAGACATAATAACCCTAATGTTTAACACCCCTTTTCGACCTTTAATGGGCGATTTACCCATTTTGAAACATAGATAAATTACAAAGACATAGCTTAAGCCTTAAATGGAAAGCTTGAAAAAAATTTGACAAATTTTGTTTTTTTTTTTTTTTTTTCCTCAATTTTTTGGGTCAGAGCAACATGCAAGGTGTTACAAGCAATATTCATATTGGTGGGCTCAAATATGGAGCTAGGAATGAAGGGAATAAAATAGTTCCAAAAAGCAAATGTCATGTTTTTAGTTAATAACGTTTTGTTAGTCATGTTTTTCTAGACTCTTAGAAGAAGTGTTTGAAGTGGAAAAAGTTTCGTGACTTGGGACTTTTGGAACTTGTTTGCAAGCAATGGAGAAAGTAGATTGATGCCTTACTATCGTGGTAGGCAAAATAGAGAGAACTAGAGGAAATGTCTCATTAGTGTTATGAAGAATGGCTAGACAACATAAAGTGGTAGTCTCCTCATGATGGGACAATTTTGTTTTGCTTTTATGTTGTTGGGCCTATTAGGGTTTTGCACTACCAAAAAAAAAATTCCCAAAGCTTTTGTGAGTATGTTAGTTGGTTGTTTTGAAGATGAAATTTAAATGACTTTGATCATTTGCATTTTTTTGTAAGTTGTTGTATCTACTTGAGGTGGATGGCGAAGTGTCTAATCTTGGGATGGTACAATGGGTCCTTAGCAATTTTGATGTAGCTTGTGTTGTTGCAATGTATGGTATGATTGATACATTGGTTATGTTGAATTCAACAAATAAATCTAAAAAGCCATTATCCTTCTTTTGTAGTTTCCATGAATGTTATAAATTTGGACTCCATAAACAACAAGGCCACATAATTTTATTTTTTGTTAAGCTCCATGTGATCGAAGTTCCTCTTAATGAAAATAAATGCCCTCTAATCAATTTTATTGAATCTATATCTCCTCCCCAGTTTGTGTCAGTGAATATGGTGAAAGCAAGGTTTTTCCCCCTTTTGTAGAATAACCTTGCATCAACAATCCCTTTAAGGTATCAAATAATTGATTTGGCAGCTTTCAAATGTGTTTATTGAAGTTTCTACATCTATCTACTCATAGAGTTTACCATGAATGTAATGTCAAGTTTTTTGTTTGTAAAAACATTCAACTTACCAATCAAGCTTTGGTATATGTGGGGTCAACCTCAAAGGAATTCATGTTGATTTACAACTTCAAACCTTTAATTAATGGAGTGTTGGAAGGATTACAATTTGACATGCCAAATTCAACAAATAGGCTTGTACTACCATAGTGGCATTCCCATTCGCGACCTACCTTGCGAATAATTATTTTCAAAAGTTTTTCTTTTTCGCACTGACCAGTTCACAATTATTTTCACTTTCGCCAGGCCGTTTTTGCAATTTCTCCACCTTTTCGTTTTGGTAAATTCGTTCAATCTGAGCCGTTGGATACAACACCCACAACCCCGGCAATGACGGTTCAATGATCGCGGTGGGCCGACCCGACCGGGCTCGCCAGGCTGGGCCAGACAAAGATATTGCAGCGAAATCTGGTGCATAGACATTGCCAGCATGTCTCATTGAACGGTCAAGATACTAGTATTGTACACAGGCTCTTGATTTAGGCGGGAAAGGTGCAAAACTGTAGGCCCCAGAGACTGAGCCACAACGAGCTGTGTGCACTGTGGCTCAGACAGATAAGGAAAAGTGGCTTCCCTTTCAAAAATCAAGAATGGCACTAGAGCTGTAGGGAAACGGCAAAACAGATGAGGCATCGATAAGGGAATGGCGCCCAAGGTGGCCATTATCACCAAGTTTTTTTTTGTCATCTCTAAAGAAGAGCAGCTTGCCCAATGGCAGAGAAGCCAGACTCAGTTGGGAGAGCGGTTGAAGGAGCAGGCAGCCCGTAGAGAAGAGGCAGAAAAGGCCCGTCTGGCTACCAAGCGTCCCATTGGTAGACCAAAGAAAAGCACTGTAGTGCCCTCGGCCATATTGATTTCAGTTCAGGCTTCCGGACAGCAACCTACAGCACAGAATGGGGGGGAGCAAGGGGATGCGACAGCAGCTGAGGAGACGGGGGTGGATGCAAGCGAAAAACCACCCCCTCCAAAGAAGAAGAGGGGAAGTTACACAAACTGGTTTGTCCCCGATCTGTGGCCTTTCATTGAACAAGCTGTGAAGCAACACCCCAAGAGCTTGTATGAAGCTCTGTTCTCCCTTCAACACATCAGAAAGCCTGGCCGAGTTGGCAGCCCTTTTGGCAACCTGACCATCAGCACTTTGAAGGGGTGGTTTGAGAAGGATGTGACGGGGCGCTTTGTTTTACGGAGGAAGTATGAGGAGGCTATCTAGCTACAGTCTGCACGGTCAACTGCTCAGGACAAAGGGCCTCGAGGGATCCTCAAAGATCATCCACTGGCCTTTCAGATGATCATAGACACTCTGAAAGGCATGCGAGACTCGAGGCAACCTTTGGACAACACCATTGCTCAGATAGTCATTCATGGGATTATCTCAGCTGTTGCCCCTGAGCTCTTTGAGAGGCGCACAAAGAGTGGATTCTTCAGCGTGTCGAGAAGGTTTGCAAGGAAGTTCTGCAGCGCCCTTTCTGCACTGGTTGATGGGTTCCTGGGAGGAGCTGGCAGGGCTCAAGCAGATGATCAGGAAGGGGTGGACGAAGTGCGGGATGGGGAAGATTCACGAAGCGGAGTTCCAAGCAAAAGCCTTGTCATAATGTCTGACAAGGGGTCTGCTGGTACTGGAAGCAGCGGAGGAGGATACGACAGCAAGGCCTGAAGGGGACATCGAGGTGCTCGCGCACATGGAGCAGGCTTCATTGGCCGGTGTGATGGAGGCCTGCCTGGATGATCAGTTTGATGTTCCAAGTGATGTAGACCTAGATGGTTCTGACTCTGAGGAGGATGGATCAAATGGAGAAGATTATAATTCAATTGTTAGATCAACATCGCCAGTACTGGTTAGAGCCTTGCTTCGAGACTCTCAGGGCAGCTACCTATTCTGCCATTTTTGGTATTTTTCACTAACAGGGTTGTAGAATTATCGGATTAATTCGCAACTTCGCACCGGCTGTAAAAAATTAGTTTTTTTTTTCGCAGCCGCCAGAAATAATTATTTTTAGTGCGAATGGGAATGCCACTACGGTACATGATTTCTAATTCAAATAAATATTCCTTGAAGCCCTTGTTCAAACTCAAGCCCTAAGTATCTTGAACTTACACTTAAGTTTGACATCTCGAACTAATTTTTCAATCTTGTTTTGATTTAGTTAATGTTGGTTGTGCTACTATTAATGATGAAAAAGTCATCCACATAAATAATCATGAATAGTGATTGTTCCTGGTTCTTCAATTGGTACAAGCTTTCAATTTGGGTGACTAGGCCTTTGGAGCTTTTTAAAGTCCATACAAGGCTTTGTTGACCTTGTAGACCAATCCTTATTGTCTTTGGATGACAAATATTAGGGGTTACTATATGCAAACTTCTTCTCAATGTTCCCATTCATGAAAACTAACTTGATTTGACATTCATGTGATGGAGGTCCCAACCTTGAGTAGTAATGATTATTGTGATTAATTTAATGGTGGTCCACTTTGCCACAATATAAAATGTGTCTTCATAGTTTATTCCAACTTTTTGTTCACATTGTTGTGCCACCAAATAAGCTTTGTATTTTATCTACTTCTCTTGATGTTGAAAATCCATTTGATTCAAATTGGCATATGACCTTGGGGCAATTTCACTAACAACCAAGTACGATTCTTGAAAATGGCTTCCATTTTTTCCTCCATGTAGGTTCTTTTCCACCTATCATCTATCATTGCATTAGAAAAGGTGATATATGGAATAGTCCCATCTACTAAGTTGATGTAATTTAGTTTGGCAAGCTTGAATTATGCCCTAGTGGACCTTTTGGGTTCTTAAACATTCCTTCTTCTCCTCCTTTAGTACACTTCAATGGTACTTTGTAGTCGTCCATTGTTCATTTGCTTTAGATCTCAATATTTGTCAAGACTAGGTTTTTGTGTCTTAATTTCATCTAGGATTTGACTTTAGGGAGCATGATGCCAAAGGCATTGTGAAACAATTGCTACTCCTCTTGACAATTTATGTTCCAATTAAAGGGAGGAAAATATCCTTTTATTCCCACTTCATTTTCATTAGGCACATCTTCATGTCCTCCTACATTTACAAGGTGTGTGGGATTTCTTTTTTCATCTATGATTACATCCTTAAAGGTAACCACTTTCTTATTCAAGTATGTAGCACCTATACCCCTTTGTCCTTACATATATTCCAACTAAGGTTCCTTTCACAACTTTTTTGTCCCTTTTAGTTCTAAGAACATGGATGTATGCTTGCACTCCAAGAACCTTGGGATTTTCAGATTTGGTTCTTTTCCATAAAAGATTTTTAAAGTTTTTTTTGGTCAAGTGTCTTTCATGGTCTTATGTGTTGAGTCTACTAGCTCAACCTAGAGAAACTTGAGAAGATCTCCTTCTACATCTATGCATAGATTGTAATTTCTAGAATTGTGTGATTTTGACATTGAACAACTCGATTTTACTAAGGTGAATAATCTTGCGTCAACTCCCTTCCTATTCCTTCTTGATTGTAAAATTTAATGAATTTTGTAAAGTTGAATTCACTTACATTATAAAATCTAAGGATTCTTATCCTCCTAGTTTTTTATTGGCCAAAGTTTTTGAAATTTTGGAATGTTTTTAGAGCCTGATCCTTGATCTTGAGGGTTTTGATTCACATCATCCTTCTCCTATCATCTATAAAGGTTATAAAGTATTTGGCTCCTCCAATAGACTTGGTAATGAAAGGTCCATAATGTTAGTGTGTATAACATCAACGGATCCTTTTGATTGCTATTTGTTCATTTTTGAAAAAAAAAATCTATTATTTCCCTTGAAAACAAATTTCACATGTGAGTTGTATTTTGGGAAGTTTGGGTATGCCTACTTGGCCCCTTCTTTGTTTGTGAAATTGTGTAGTGCTTCAAAGTTTAGGTGGCTTAATTTTTTATGCCAAAAATTCGTCTTAGTTATGGTTAGACCAAATGATGCACTTGGGTTCCCAAAGATAATGTTTACTTCAAAGTTTAAATAGGATTTTGTGGGTGTTTCTATGGTATGGTGTAGACAAAAACTCAACACAATCTAACAATTTTCACTACATCATATTTTGTATGTGGTGTTCCAAAATATTTGAAAAAGGTTTTGTGAATTTGTAATTAAAAGTGGATAACAACCCATGCTCTCATTATGTTGTGAAATTGATGCACATTTGAACAATTCAATGGTTGATTGGAGAACATTTTTAACTTGCAAAAGATTGTAACAAAGATTGGAAATTAACAAAAGGACTAAAAAATATTTGTTTTAATAGAAAATTTTCCATGAGATTTTGCGTATATGAAGAAAAAACCATGCAATGAACAATCTTCTTCATGAAAACTTTCAATTTGTCTTAAAGTCATGATGTTTATATTAAATGATAAATAAATGCTTAATAGTACATTATATTGTGATAATGTTTATGATTATGAATTTTTTAAGTTGTAAAATGTTTTCCCATTAAATATGTAGTTGGGTTAAGTGTTGTTTTTATTTTTGTATAAAGATGAAGTGAAATTTTAGAATTCACGAAAAATGGTAAATTGTTGTTAAACAAGGTGTTTTAAATAAATTTTATTGAATTATTGATGTACAATTATGTAAACATAAAAGTATGCATCAATTGCATATTCATGATTTATACAAATTGTTTTATACAAGATTTTTAAAAGAATTCAATGAGTGAATTTTTACATGTTATGACTCTTGATATTCTATGTAGTTCCAATTTTGACACAAAATGTGTACACCATACCATGAGAACACCCTTGCTTTCAAATTGTACAAACCTTTCCCATTTACTCTTGTGCATTTTAAAACAATGGCCCTCATTATTATGTTTCTAACTAAACATGTGTTGGGAAGAAATTCTACATTGAATCCAAAATTAACAATGGCTCCAACAAATAACAAGTTTTTCTTCATGATGTTTAGTACATGAAAAATCTTAAAATTGTGTTTTATTTTTTTAGTTTTTAATTTTGCAATCATGTTTCCTTCTCCAACTACATGATGGCTTTCTCTTTTTACAATAACTATAATGTTTCTATGAGGTGATTTCTTCAAGGAGACTAAAAGGTCACTATGCTTATTACATGCCTAGTTGCACCAAAGTCAAAATACAAAGAAGAATTTGTTGACAACTCAACTAAATATCTCTCTAGACCTTCTAAATTTTCTAGTTCATTTCTTGAGGTAAATGTTTTTTTGATCTTTTCTTCAAATGGTTAAACATCATGCAATTGGCTTGTAATTGTGTCTAGCTCAAGTTGCAAAGTTATCGATTTAGGTCTCAAAATCTTCACTAGAAGATTTCATGTCCTATGCAACCACTTCTTAAACAACTAGTGATTCTCAACAACTAAAAAAATGACTATGAACCATATTTGCAACTATCTAACTTATGTGGCAATATGGGTAGTTGCATTTTTATTAAAATTGAATATTGAATTAAAAGTAATATTTATTTAAATAAACTAAAATCTTGTAATTAAAATGTGAAATTAATTTCATTATGGACTTACATAATTAAATAATCACATGATAATGCACAGTATTTGAAATATACATGTTTATAATATATCACAAGTTAAAGTATTGGTTGGGTGGTTAAAGAGTTCGTTTGTGGTCGTGGAAACAAAGGTTTAATTCATTTTAATGACATTTTAAATTTGGTCTTAAATGACTACAACATGACTACATGTGTCCAAAATGACTATAAAATGACTACATACTTTATTTTAAGTGTAAATCCACACATAGTTGTTTTGAACACAACTTGACACCATTTCATATTGAGTTGTTTAAGCAAGTTATCTATCATAACTCTAATGACCAATGTCATTTAATCCAATATGACTATAAATCCAATTGTAAACATAGTTGTTTTTTTCTAAAATCCTACTAGTGCTTTTCCACTAGCTATTAAATTTCACATTTGCATCCCCAATGTCCCCTTGCTCCATAATAATGACATCTTCCAAGCTTTGGAGTTGCTTGGGTTTCTTCAAAAGCTTCCACAATCTTTTGCTAGAAAGTTCCTTTTTCCAATAGTGGTTTTTTCAAATAGTTTTTTACCAATTTTGGTCGCCAATGTTGGTCTAGTTTCCTTTGTTGGTTTTTTTTTTTAACTTTTCTTTTTTACAAGTTGTTTGTCCTTGAGATTCAAGCTTAGGGCTTAAGATTTGACCTTGTGCATCGTGCTTTGAATGGCCAAGGCATCATTGAAGGTTTCTTTTTCAACATTTGGTTTGATTTGCACCTCTTTAATTAGTAGCCAAAGTTCTAGTTCTTCTAAAGTGGGCAAGGGGTCTTTGTTGGTTAGATTTTTAACAAAGATGTTGTAATGGAATGAAATAAAGTTCAGTATCATAAGAAAAATTAGTTCATAAGTAATGGAAAAAATAATACCTTCCAAATTGGTCCAATATTTCCCTAACCTCCTTGAAGTAGTAATCCATACTACTATTTTCTTTCCTCATAAAAACAATTATTTTCAACAACATTAGTTTCTTAGAACCTAATTTGGCTTGACAGTGCTCTCTAAGATATTCCCAACAATCATGAGGACCCTTGAATCTTTTGACAAATGGAATCATAGTGTCCTTGACAAAAAGGTTTATTACATTGAAGGCCTTGGATTTTATTTTAATTTCTACAACTGTGATAAAGTCATCTTTTCGACTTTATACATGTTTCCAACTATTTTCCTTTTGTAACATGTTCATCATCCTAAATGACCAAACCCAATAATTTTTACATCCATCAAGATGACTACATTTTTGTATGGAGATATCAAAGCTTCATGTCATGCTTCTAAAACAACTAAAAAGCCTTAAGACTTGGAGACTTCCCTAAACCAATTGGGTCCTTCTATATCCTTCATTTTTTCAATTCCTTCTACCATTTGAAAGTCCTATTGTTGATCTTCCTAAGCTTCTAAAGACTTACTATTTCTTCCACACCTTTTTTTTTAATAAATTTGTTTCGATCCCTCTAGCTCTAATACCATGTTAATTTTTTTAGCTTATGACGTCAATTTATATTCACTGTTAACTACTAATGCAAAGAAACAAAGTGAAAACATATTAAACAACTAACTAAATACTAATCTAGAAGTTGATCTAGTGTGAAGGTCCCCACTCCTTGTGAAAAGGGGACAACCCAAAGAATAAATAGGAGAAGGGGAAAAAGAGATGGCGACAAATATTTTGGAACCTTATGGAGGAAGGACAAACAATCTAAAAGAGACACAAGGATAATCTATTAGAAGGATGAATAGACATAATCACCTTACTGTCTAAAAAAACCACCAAGTATACATGTGCATGACATTATCTCCATGTTGTCTTGTGATGCTCTAACTAATTAAGACCTTTAAACTAATTTGTTCTAGTCCAATTCCTTGAATGGATGTAGCCATTACTATAGGTTACCTTTTCATTAACAAATGAATTTTCAATGTTTATGTAGTTTCTTTGGAGCTATGCAACATGTCCAAGTTGTTGACCAAGATTACTTTCACTTATTGTGCATATTTTGGAAGTCTTTATTTTAATTTTTTTCCAACAAAGAATGGTTCCATGATTTCAACTTGGAACAAACTAGCTTATATAGGAAGAAGGGCTAGATGGTGCCACTTTTATGGACATCGTCAATAGATTGGGCAATATCATACTTTTGACTACACAACAATTCACTAACACATGCACATTACAATTTCATTATGTACTACAAGGTACAATTTTCTTCTTTGGGTCCAAACAACATATAACGAGCCAATGTATTTACTTTGCATTTAGGACTATTATCCTTTTTGGGGTCCTTTTTCCCAAAAAAACATGTTTTCCTCAAAAGGAATTTTCAAATGAAATGCTTTGAAACTTTATATATATTGTATTTATAGTTGGCCCAATATGTCATATTTTTTTTACAATCAAATTTGGAGAAATACGAATTTTTGAAAGTGCACAAATTTTGCCAATTTTGTGTTTCATCTTGAAAAAATTTCATAATTTCAAATCATACCCAAAACATGTTAACACTTTCAAGTTTTATTTTTAACGTTATAAACTACAATTTTTCTTTAAACAACATATACGTTGCATCACATTTACATGTCAAAAAAGACTCATGAACATTTTTTAAACCTTAATTTTCTATAAACAAAAAATTAAAAAAATATGAAAAATTTTAGTGATTTTTAGATGTGTCTAATATTAACCTATTACTATAAAAAAAAATTTAAAGATGAAATAAATTGTATTATGAAAATTAAGGGGCCCTTTATGGAAATAATGCCATTGAATGAAACTATTAAACATCCTTTATTCAAACCAAACTTTGCTATTGGAATTTTGTTTTATTCATTTTAAATTTTCAATATCCATATTATTTAATAAGTAAAAATTTCCATGATTCACATGCCATTAAAGTGGCACCACATAGACAAATGTAACAATAATTGCAGAAAAGTTGACATCAATTTTGAAGAATGAAGAGACTTGAAACTACATTCATGTGTTATATTTGTGTGTTTGAAATGAAAGGAATAAGAATGAGAGGCTAGGGCCTTGAGTGTTGAAGGGCAATGAGACTTCAATATTTCAAACATGAATTTTTAATTGCATTTAAGTGCACAATTTGTTGCCATGGTAAAAAAATTCAACTTGATCATTTTGTATAAGATCCTAAATAACCTTTGGTGGATGTGCAAATGCATAAAATCAATTTATAAATTGACAAGGTCTATAACTAAATCACTCTAAACCACCATCTTTACTACCCCATCAATTCATCATTCTGACATTGTTTATTCTAACAACATTGAAAACAACAACTTGAACCAAATCTCATGTGCTCTTGATATATTGATTTCAATTATATATAGGTATCATACAATAATGTTTAATCATTGTGACATGGAAACCATTAACATGTATGCATGTGTGAAAATATCATTGGGTGGTAACAAAGGAACATCACACTTTCATTTTCTTACACCCATCAAACTTTAAGAAAATATAGGAAACACTTAAAGATGGGTTTTCATTATTTTTTTAATGCCTTAAAATTAAATGAAATAAAATATTTTGAATTTTAGTGTTCCCAATCATTTTTTAACCATACTTTTTGGGTTTTTTTAATGTATAATTCTCAAAGGTACTTTAGATGGTATTTTATTTGAGTTTTTATTAAGTAATTAATCCAATAAGTATGATTTAGTTATGAATTTTCAATGTTCATGTTCATGATTCCTAAAAGGGCCATGGAAATTAAGAATACAAATTTATGATGATCTTCACTTCTTTTTATTATAATAAAAATTTAAAGCCATATATTTTGGCATGTACTGAAGAAACATGATTAAAAAAAAAACTATAGTATTAAAAACATTTAAAGGAAATGGTTCATGAATATTATTTTGCCAATTTTGGTTCCTTGTGGTACCACCCAATTATACATTCATTCGTATAATGATTTGTGTTGAATTGCAATATATCATTTCAAATAAACACAAGTATAGAACATTCATGAGGTGCTAGAAAGAGGATTTGGTTGGGGCACATTAGTAATATAGTTGGTATGCCAAACTAGATGCCACTACACTAGCATTACTTTGTCCAAAAACTAGTTCAAGTTTGCACAAGATCGAATCAAGGAAGTTTGTCTAGAGGTTTTCAACTTATTAAATTTTCTAGCCTTTTATTATTGTTCATTTGTCCATAAAGACTTGAAGTGAACTAACTTACATGAAGTTGTGTGAATAATTTCAAGTGTAATCACTCATAGGAATCACGTGATTGTAACCATTATTTTATTTATATTTTGTGGTCAAGAATTAATCTAATGTTGCAAGATATTCAAAAACATTCATTAAACATTGTCACTAATGCTTATAAGCATTGTAAAAACTCCTATTGGTGGAGAGATTCTTTAAATATATCTTTACATTATAGTATAATGCAACATTTTGTAAGGTCAAAAAAAATTATGATTTTTTTCAACTTAAAAATGGGAATACATCAAAAGTATCCTCGAATAAACATTCATTGAAAGGATTCATGTGGCTTCTATTATCATCTTTACACCCTTCCACCTTCAACTTTTGTTTAAACAATGCATGCATATACCTTGGTTAATCATAATAATAAATATCATTAGTTGAATATGGGTTGTTATCTAATAGGAAAAAATCACGTTTTTGTCATGTGATTATCAATTAGTGCCAAGCAATCATAAGTACAATCAAATCATTTTCTAGTGAAAATTTTGATAAAAATCGTTAATTAAAAACTCTATTCATTATGACCATAACTAAAATTATGGTTTTTTTCGCGAGGA
>Ga0209208_10006213_pt1 | contig 16484 bp, 6 predicted proteins | sample S1TSphfallax_3_FD_187694 | JGI IMG/M metagenome (GOLD analysis project Ga0209208, IMG submission 187694) | Host-associated microbial communities from peat moss isolated from Minnesota, USA - S1T2_Fd - Sphagnum fallax MG (SPAdes) (version 2) | ecosystem: Host-associated > Plants > Peat moss >...
AAAAAAAGAAGGGGGATGAAGAGAAACATTTCTCTTAGGAAGAGATGAAGAGAAGCTCATTCTCTTTGGGAATCGGACGTAGCCTAATGACACCAAATGCCAATCTAGTTTGCAACTAATGTGAATTAGTGATAGCTAGTAGATGATGTTTACACAATGGAAAGGGACCAACAAATTTTGGTCTGAATGATAATGTTTAGTGATAGTGATAATTTAATGAGTACTTGACAATAGATAATGCCACATGGCACCTTGTTAACAAACCCCAATTTTAAGCAAACTTAACACCAAAATCTCTAACTCCGAGTCGAGATGGAATTTTTAGGTCTATGGTTTGCACGATTAATTTGGTGTTGTAAATCATACAATTTACACATAGGTGTATGGCTGCAACAACTGCTGTAATTTTGTTCATGTACATTTGCTCATTTCCATCTTCTGAAGTTACTTTTGACTATGTATAATCAATTTGATTTCTTTAATTTGTTTCAAATCCATTAATTTTTGCATTCTTGTTTTAGAAGTTAATTTCACAGACATAAACATGTGTGTGTGTGTGTGTGTGTGTGTGTGAATTGCATATGGTTTAATTCAATTGTAATATGGTTGATTGATTTTCGTTGAATCCTATAATTAATTTTGGAAACACAACATCTTTTTCATGAACACACATCCAAAAAGAATAGAATTTTAAAAAATATTCTGCTCATGTTTGATAATTAGGTGTTATATTTTCAATTAATATATTCCAATTCATGTGTCTATAGTCATTATTTATTACTGCACATGCATGCACGTGTGCATTTCAATTATTTCATTGTAAATATTGGGAGTTAAAAATATACAATTCTGGTAACTCATTTTTACATTATTTAAAATTAAGAGGAAAAAAAACTGAGTTACTGAATTTTATATAAAATTTAAGAGGAAAAATTCAATTCTGAAAGATTTCTTGAGTACCTGAATAAAGCAAGGCAAATTGCCAAAAGAAAAATCTTTAAGCTAGGGTCCCTGTTCAACGGAAATCCCGCACCAGTTCTTCCCAACGGGAAAAAATTTCCCGTTAAATATTGATAAGCATTCGTGCATTCGGTGTTTTAACACTAGAAAATTTGAATTGGGGGAAAAATTTTGAATTTTTTTGTCAAAACTGATTCATGATGTTGTTTATGTAATAAATTTCTTGGTTGTGATTGATTGAATCGGACGTTGATCTGCATGTGGAGTTTTGTTTGAATTCTCAGCAGCAAGACATGGCTTCAGAAAAACCTTGCAGCCAGCAGTTGGCTCCTTATAATATATGAAGAATTTCAGAACTTCAGTACATTGTTCATGTAACCACAACTTTGATCATGTTGTTATGAGAGAATCATGAGTGCAAGTAATCCTCCTCCTCCTCCTCCTCCTCCTCCTCTAGTGTAGACATCAACAAATTCAGTTTACTGAGAACTTGGGTACTGATGATCGATCTATATTCAGAACTTGAAAGAAAAAGAGGGGAGGGCAAGAAAAAAGAAAAAAGAAAACAACAATTTGTTACAAGTTAAGCATTTTGATCAGTGATGTTCAATGCCAGTGTTGATTAAGGTATTCTTAGATTCTTGCTTGGTTGCTTGCTTTGATGATGTCTTATTAGTCTGTCAATATCATGTGAGATTGTGAGAAAAAAATTTCTGGATTGATCAGTGTGGAGCAGGAAACATATATATAATTTTAGGCTGTTAATTTGTTGTTTTTGAGAATCACAAATCAAAACTGTAGTAACATCAAATTCTAGTGGAGATTGAAGAGCTCTAGTGCCAAATTATGGATGAGTTGGCGGCGGGAACAGCAGAGATTACGGCTACGAGATCATCAGTGCAATATTCGAAGATCATGAATTTGTGGCGTCTGTCTGGAAGCAGGTCAGCTGCAGCTGCTGCACGTATCATGCTGCTGCAGCAGTCGAGGAGGAGGAGGAGGAGGTCTATTCTGTTTGGCAATAATTCTATTGTCATGAGCTTGAACGGAATGTACTTAACGTGCTTACTTTTGTGGCTCTCCTCCACCTTCTTCCTGCTTCGACCTTGGTCTTGCAGTGCCCAAAATACTGCTGCAGGTATCAAGAAGTCTCATCTGCAAGAATTCTTTTGAAGAAATGTTTCTGGCCAGTCTCCAGCTTGCTTTCTGGGTATGTTATATAAAGAGTTGAGAACTTTACAATGATCGTGACGAATTGCAACAATTTGCAAAGTAAAGAAGTTGGATAACGAAGAATGCCATGTTTGTTGCGCGAGTGACACATGCATAGTGGGGTTGTAGCTGCTGCATTTGCATGCGGCTTGGCTGTAGCAGTGATCAGAAAGAAAGCGTACTGTGAACCCACCCACTGCACGTCCCATGCATGATTGTTTGCTGCAGATCCACACTACACTTTCCTGTACAATGCGACTTCTGCACCGCTCATGACGGAATATGACTACATCATCGTGGGAGGGGGCACAGCGGGCTGTCCTCTTGCTGCCACTCTTTCACAGCACTACTCTGTTTTGCTTCTGGAGCGTGGAGGCAGTCCATACGGAGATCCTATGATCACAGATCAGGTAAACTTCGCGGCGGATCTGCTACGAGACGGTCCTCTCACACCCAGTCAGTCATTCACGTCGGAGGATGGAGTTCTCAATCAACGAGCACGAGTACTGGGTGGTGGCACCTGCTTGAATGCCGGGTTCTTTACCCATGCGAGTAGACCGTATGTGCGCGCTGCAGGTTGGGATGAAGGGCTTGTGCATGACGCATATCGGTGGGTGGAAGGCGTAGTCGCTTCGTTTCCTCAATTGGGTCCTTGGCAAACAGCAGTCAGAAACGGGCTCCTGGAAGTAGGGATCACCCCTGACAACGGCCGCACTTTCGAGCACTTGTATGGAACCAAAGTTGGTGGCTCGATCTTTGACCACAATGGTCACCGACACACTGCTGCCAATCTTTTGGAGTATGCAGATCCCAAGAATCTCACAGTTCTGCTCTTCGCCACTGTCCACCGCATTCTTACTCATACTTGTAAGCTGGCTGCTACCTTTGAACCCTCTCGACCTTAGCAGCTATGGAGTCCGTCGCATGTCACCCCTGTCTGTGATAATTGTCTCTAACTCTAGAGTCTCTGTTGCATGTGACTTCATGTTGTGGGTGGTGACATATTGATCATCATCAGCAAGCAATGGAAGTGCACATGCATTTGGCGTACTATACAAAGATCTGAACGGAGTTGAACACCAGGCAAATCTGACGCAGAGAACAGGAAGTGAAGTGATAGTCTCAGCAGGTGCAATGGGCAGCCCTCATCTTCTCATGTGGAGTGGAATAGGACCAGCCGCGCAGCTCAATGCCTTCAACATTTCTGTCGTCGTTGACAATCCCAATGTGGGGCAAGGCATGCGCGACAACCCCATGAACGCTTTGGGTATTCCCTTGACTCAGTCGATAGAGTATTCTGCCATCGAAGTCGTGGGAATCCCACAAACGTTTGGTGCCTTCATCGAAACCGCAAGCATGAACGCTGCCAATCTCGTCAGTCTACAAGTACCCACAGCCCTTATCTCTCCTTGTAATGCGTCAGCTATCTCGCTCAACTTCGATACTGTCACAAACTTCGCTGCTCTCTTACAGAAAGTCGCTGGTCCTGTCTCAAGTGGAGAGCTCAAGCTCAACGGCTCAGACTTCACCTCCCCTCCCTCCGTTCGCTTCAATTACTACTCCGATCCAGAGGATCTTCGCTCTTGTGTTGCAGGTGCGTACTGCGCGCATGATCCGTCGACCACCCATCACATAGCTGCATGTTCACTGTCTAATGGCCCGGTTCAGGGACCTCCAAGGTTTCTAACAAAGCTGCTTCTTCTCCTGCTTCTTCTACTTCTTTTAGGGTTGCTAACAAAGCTTCTTCTGTTTCTTCTTCTTCTTCTTCTTCTTCTTCTTGCAGGTACAAGGACTATGCTCGATGTTCTGTACTCCAGGGCTCTGGCGCCTTTAGTCACAGACGCAATCTGCTTACCTGCAGTTCTGGAAATTCTCTACAGCCTAACGCCGAGCGGCAGAGATGATGATGCCGAGATTGCTTCATTCTGTAAACGAACAGTGCGCACCATCTGGCACTACCATGGGGGATGCGTGGTGGGAAAGGTAGTGGACGCGGATTACCGTGTGTTGGGAACCCAGGCGCTTCGTGTGATCGACGGCTCCACATTCGTCAACTCTCCTGGCACTAATCCTCAAGCCACTGTGATGATGCTTGGAAGGTAATGTTATAATCCACAAAACCCTAAAAAAAAACATTTGAAGGATCTTGCAAGATTTCCTGATTCATGAAACCTGGTCGTAGATGATCATCTCAGATCTCGTCTCCTGTGGTTTCTCTACTGTGTTTGCAGGTACATGGGTGTTCAGATTCTGAAGGAGAGGCTTAGTACAGGCCATTGAAAAACACAACTGTTAAGAAGCGAAAATGGGGTTTTGCATCTGGGAGTGGAATGTGCAACATCATTTGCTCAAATCCATTGATCCTTTGCTGCTGCTGCTGCTTCAACCCAGCCTCTTAAGGGTGGGAAATGTCGTGTCTCAGACCTCCATCCTTTAAAGCACTTGAGCTAAGTTCCTAATGTGAATGCTCTTTTTGTTGGGTTCTTCCCTTTTGGAATTATGAATTGTAGGTCAGAATCTGCAACAGTATAGAAACCTGATCATGTTGGAATTGAGTATCAACCTTCAGATACAAAGCTTTCTTTTCTCTAGTAATTCTGATCCACCCATGGCACTCAAATGAGCCCACTCTCAGACGCAGCTCTGAGTTTCTGAGAGTTGTGCACACTTGACTGTTTTGTTTAGAGTTGGAAAAGTGCAGAAAATCTGTACAGCTACAAATGATGGTAGCACAAATTCACTGTTCTTTATGAAAGAAAACAGAAAAGACAGATGCCAGGAAGCTCTGCATGCAGGAGCTGGGCAAACTCTAGAAGCTTTCACATGCAGGAGCTGGGTAAGCCCTAGAAGCTTTCATCTTGAATGTAAAATTGCACAAATGAGAATAGTGGATCATGCAACATTTCACAGTGCAATTTGTTATGACAAAAGCATCTTGTTCCTGAACATGGATCAGTTGTTGTATCTCATCTATCTAGAGCTGAATTTCTTCTGCCATCTATCAGAAATTCAGCTCTACCTTCAATGAATAGCCATAATCTTGCCAATTGATGAAGACACAGGCTGAAGAACACAACCATTTCATTCTACAGGGCAGGCTTGCTTCAAAGTGCAAATCGTGAACAGTCCAAACTGTTGTTGTTCTGGTACATAGATCAGTACATGCCTCTCAAACAGAAGTATCATGAATCTGTAGTTGATGCAAAGCAAGCTTTCCATTGTGAGGATGTGATGTGTGTCTTCTAGGAATTCAAGTTTATACTTACATCAAACCAAGGGAGTTTCTTACGGATCCTGGTTTTGTTTCAAAGAACTTTCTTTGTGGACTAGGGTTTAGGGATTGAACATGTATCAACCATTGTAGAATCACAATCCAACACCCCTTTGCAACATTTTATCAAGCGTTGTCTCTGTAAGAGAATTAGAAGCTAGGACGGCTTCTAGTTCCATCCCAAAATCAGAATTTTACATTTTTACTGCTTGCATCCAGTGCCTTACTTCCTCAGGGCTTGGGGTTCAAGGTTCAGTGTAGAGTAAAGCCCTAGGACAAGTGCTTTACTGAAATAAGAGGTCCTCTTGAATTTTGAAACTTCCCTCTCATCTAGTGGGATAAATTATTACTTGTACTGCCCTTCTTAATTAGAGTTCTTTTCTTGAGCCAATGCTTTACAGATGATGCAAATAGCACAGAATACAAACTTTGAATCCATGGACCTAATGAGGAAGTTAAAACTGGGATGGACATGCAAGAGTGTGGCAAGAACTCATCAATTTTTTCGCCTCCACTTCTTTCCTACCCATTTGATAATGACTCGCAAAAAAGCCATGTTAAATATACTTTGACACTATGTGATCAAAGCTGAAAGCAAAATGGAAAATCATGGCTGTTGACAAACTAACAGCACCAAACTAACAGCACTAGTATGCTCCCAAATTTTTGTAAACACCCAAGTAAATTTCCCTTTTCTCTCTAACAACAACACCACCTCTTGACTCACAAAACACAACAGCCATTTTTGACATTGCACTACAATGGCATACTAATTAGCTTTATAAGTTCTACAAAGCAACATACAACAACACACAAATTTAAAGAGAGCATCATGCACCCAACTTGAGGGGAACCACATTCGAATGCCAAAAGAAAGTTTGACCAACCCCACACCCAAGTGTATAATTCTCACACTCATACATCCATAATGAGCTTTTTGAATTTACTCTTTGTATTTGAAAGCACCTCCCCTGACAGAATTTTCCATCTGCAGTTACAAGGATTGTCAAAACATCTTTGTAGTAACCAGTGTTGGCCTGTTATCACATTTTAGACTACAACACAGAATACCAATAGAGCATTACTCTTTACAATTTCATAACGGATGGATTTTATGCATCAAAAAACATTGAAGAACTTGTCTAAATGGTTGTTGTGTATTGAGGATTAAACTTCTCTTCCTTCGGCGATTATGGATGTGCCAATTTTCATATTCAAACTTAGCTACCAAAGTGTAAAATAGAATGGTTCCTTATGCATAGCTCCAGTTTTCAATTTATTGGCTGCCTATAAATTTTTTCATACATGTAGTTTTTCGTGACAAGTTCATGACAAACAAGTGTAGTCTAGAGCTTCCAAAGCCAATGAAAGCAACATTAAAATTGTGCACAGTTCAGAATTGAGCATTTCAAATGAATGCTCTCAAAAACAAATTCCAAAACAGTTGGTGCAAAGTAGCTATCTAGTTCAAATTTGCCTGCTAGTTACTCAAATTAAAATTTCTTTGAATAATATGCAATTAATGTTGATGTTTCAATAGCTACTCAATCCCCATTTTTTGAAAAGTTCACCCATTTCACAAATACTCAGCATTTTGGGGGGGGCGGAAACAAGGGTTTGAGGTTGAATTTGGGGTCCATACTAAAGATCATTACATGGCTTTTATGTGCTTTACACTTTATTACCTACTTACAACAAGTCACTAACGTTCACCTATATATATATATTTTTTAATTTTTAATTTTTTAATTTTTTTTAAAAATTATTATTTATATTTTTTTGGCGGTGCAAAAAAACCAACATTTACCTATATATTAATATCTACATGCATTCGATACCAAGGAAAGATCTATTCCTAGTTGCTTACCTACCTATAGGATTTAGTTTCTACAAAAATAGGTTACAAAGGTGAAACCTAACTTTCACTCAATTGGGGTTCATCCACAACTAAGTCATAAGGACTTCCAATGGACGATATGTTGGTGGCTATTGGTTCAAACCTCCTTTTAATCCTTATGTTTTTCCTTTTATATTGAAAAATATTTTTAAAACTTGAGCTTTCAGATCATCATGAGATAAGAAACCGAACTAGTGAAAAGTACATGTTCTCAATATGTATTTTCATCAATACTCGAATGTTGATGTACTCATGTTAACGCTATGTATTCAATAGGTACCTTCTTCAGGACAATTTTAAATTCAAGTTTAATTGTTAAGGGGTTGGAACTTAGAATTTGGGAGTACGGCAATGTTTTTTTTAAAAATAAAATTTGATGTTGTATAAGTTGTGATCATCCATAAGACAATTTAGCCAAACTTGGGTTAGAAGCAAAACATGAAAATAATAACATTTAAGTTTCCTTCTATATTGTTGGCTACCTAGTGGAAACATGACGCAAAATCTAGCCACTTCTCTACAAAACATTTCCACACTTGGAGATTAAAGACCTCAAATACACTTATTTTTCATCATTTTCAAAAACAATCAGTTTTTACATCACTAAAAAGTGTCCTTAAATGAAAATATATTTCATTTTCCAATTTCAAAATGGCTCTTAATTATTCAATTGCCTATATAAAATTCATTTGCTTTTTATAAAGACATGTTCTACTTAACCTTCAAAAATCATTATTGCCATTTTCCTCCACCTAGATGTGTGATAATATGATGCAATAATATATCCAAACATTTAGATTTTGTATCAACATAAGCCTAGCCACCAAGATTCATAGGTTAAGGTTGGGAAACCTATAACAAGACATTGAAAATAATAAAAATAGCATTTTTTGGGGTCAACATGTCCATTGAGTGTGAAGGATTACCAATACATGACATGTATAACAACTAGAATTTCTAGCTTGTAATTAAATATGAATAATTCCAGTCTTGGATTGTGTTTTACAATTTGCACAAACATCAATATAATTTTGATTAACACACTATCCTTCCCCCTTTGTCTACACTTCACACTTAATTTTGTTCATTAAGCCATTCATTCTTGTAGATACTCCATGTTGCTATTAAGTATTTAATTTCGCCATACTAATATTCTTAAACATCTCTTTGTAATTATTTAGCATAAAACTTTCTATCAATTTGCATAATTCTAATCATTATATGGGGTCATGTATTTTTGAAACTTAAAAAAAAGTTTTTATATTGTAATTTTGTTCTATATAATAAGATTCTTATACATCAATGGCCACATCAAAATTGTTCTAGTCCGTTCACACCTTGAAGGGAATTGAAGCATTGACCTTTGGAACATATGCAAAAGAGTGGTCATGTAAACTTGTATAGTAGCTCAAGGGAAGACAATGCATGAGACTTTCAAACATGGCTTGCAATAAAGTGAATTTTTTTATGTTTATAAATGCTTGTTCGAACATGGCACATAAAACATTAGTTCACCTTTTTGAATTCAACAAAAAGGAAATGATCCCCAACTATGATTCTATAAATACCATGGGCAACAAACAACAAGTCTATGAATATTACATAACACAAAAGTCTAGCCATGGTCTTGGTTTTCAAGCATTCTTTTTTATGCAATGCATGACTATTTAAATGCATTTTATGATGAGTGATTAGAAGTCATGTACATCATTTACTTTAGTACAAGCTTGTATGTAATGTTCATTCAAGCATGTGAAATTATGGAATTATTAACATGATCTTTAAGTTGTTTGTGAATGTTCATCATTTAGTTATTTCTTGGTTGTGATATGTGTTACACTATTTATTTAGTTTGAAGTTTGGTAAAACATCAATGAAAATGCATTTGTCATTTCAGTGTTTCCTTTTTCAAGTTCAAACACTATGTGCAATGTGTTAGGTGCCTCATGATTTTAAGTGATAGATGTTGCTTGAACACATTTGTTCATACAAATTTACACACGTCAATAATATTAAAGCATATATTTGTGCGAAAATTGCTTCAAGTTAGGTTCAATAATATTGTCTTGTTTTTATAATTGTGCACATGGATATATCTTATCATATGATGTAATGCAACATCATTCAACAAAATGTTCCATATTTTTCAATCTTGAAATATAAAAGGTAAACCTTTTTGTTCTATTATCATCCAACATTACGGATGCAAGATTATTATTGATTTTCAACAAAGAGTCTAATTTAACAAATCAATTAAATGTATTATAGGTCTTTAGTTTTTATTTAGCTCCATCACAAATAATATGTCTAATTTGTGAAAAAAAAAATTCATTTTGCACTTAACCTAATGGATTTGTTTTTGGGAAAAGAAAGAAGCTAAGGGTTTGTGTCCATGTTTCATAATATTGACACTCATTGTCCATGTTTACAGGGTTGTTATAAGCTTGTGCAAATTCAAATGGAGCATAAATTTCGTTTAGCACGAGTTCAATATTTTACAATTAGAACATTGATTCGGTTTTCCTTAATTTTGGTGGTTTCTACGTTTGTCATTTTCATCGCACCACTATGTTTACAACAAGTTGTGGTCGATGAGATCGATTCGGATATAGTCCTAAAAGCCACAACTTCAATGATTGACATGGACATTTTGAACAACAAAAATCATAATGCCAAGTTTGAAGGATATATTGTGAGTAGAGACAAAATACGCTTCAACAACACAAAATCAACTCTTGCTACCTTAGACATTAATTGTCACCAATATGCACCCCATGAATATGATTCAAATGAAGTTGTAAACGCTGTGAAAAAATACGTATTGTGCAATGAAATGGTCAAAGCTATGTTGGAGGATCCAGCTAACATTCAACGACATTCTCAAATGATGTACTTACAAAAATGCATGTCAAATCGAATGGCTTTCTTTGATTTGCTTCATGATTTTGTTGATGACAACAATATTAAAAATGATTCTTGGAGGTTATTTTTTGAAGATGATGCAGATATACATCCAAAGTTGAAGCGATCTGAAATGAAGTATGCAATTCAAAAGGGAATGGAACTTGCTGCAAATGACGGGATAATATTCTTGGGAATTTGTAGGCCACTCGATTGTGAAGGCGAAGTGGCATTGGGCAATTTAAACATCACAGCAGCTCGATGCACTGGAATATGTGCACATGCACTAGCATTCACCAAATGGAAAGCCCGTATCATACTTTCATATATTGATGAATTATTAAAACCTGGAAATTCCCATCGAGGTGACAACTTTGATGCCATGATTATGGAATATTCTAAAGAGCACAAGATTTGGGCATTGGGATTAGAGCTACATAGCCCAAATCCAAATTTTGAGGAGCATCAAGGGCTTTTTTTCCAAAATAGAGAAAAGTTTCGGTCTTTCATGAATGAAGGTTTAAATCAATAACTTCTTGCAATTAAAAAAAACCACATAGGAAATTAATTGGTCTCTTTCATTTGTGCAAACCATTTTCGGTATTCATTGGATACATGTTGATTAGTTTTTGAAATAAAATTATATTTGGATATATATATTTATTTGTCATTTTTTAAATGCATCACAATTTAAAATTGCCAATATTTTGAAAGAAATGTCATCAAAGTAAATGTGTCAAAATCAATCATTTCTATTGAATTTTGATGTGTGATGAACTTTTTTGAAAGGTGTCTAGAATTAAGTGTCAATATCCTAACTAAGGTCAAAACATAAGTTAACAAATATCATACAAACATCAATTACAATTCAATAATATCAAAATGAAATTGTGAATCTAGTTAGCAATTCTTCCATATATATATATTTTCCATATTGGGATATGTATCCCCACAAGAAAATAAAATTCAAAAGAAACTCAATGTTCTAACCTTCTCATGTTTTACATGACAACATTATATTTTCAAATAAATTGTTCTACATATAGTGCTAGACATCAAGAGATAACAAATATAATGATATTTACAATTTCATTCCTAATTAATGAACAAGTGTAGCAATAATAATATTTATAAAATGGGAAAATTTGTTCCCAAGTTATGCATTGCCACATTGCAAGTTGCCAAATATAGTCATTGGATGAAATGACACTATGTTAGAAATAACATGATTAGGTATGTTTAACCATCTTGATCAAATGTATTATTAATCAAAACATGATGAACAAATGAAAAATTGACATTTCATGCATAACAAATTGAACAAGTTTGTAGAATATTATGATGAAAGCACTTTTTGTTTGATTGGTTTCAATACATTCATAACATGAAACCCATCATTTTAGTTTATTATTTGTAAATATAATGAGAAAAATATGTTAATATTCTAGAATTAAGATAACAAGGATGTATAATACCATGATCATGAATTGGTGCCAATTAACAATTTCAAATTGCTTCTAAGTAATCGACAGATGTTGTATTTGAAACTCACTGATGCAATTATTTTTGGTGTGATAAATCATGTGTTCTCTTTGAACACTAGTAATGAGAAAGGGGTTACTTGGAAGTTTAGACCATTCCATTTGTAATTGTGGCATTTTATATGATTGTGTTTACTTTGTATTTAATGTAACACAATCAACACCAAACGTCAAGTAAAGGGCACACATACATTTACCATTTGATAATATATGTTAGATGCCCTTGTTGCTAACATAACTATAAGAAACAACATAACCTTTTGTATAGAGCTTTTTAAGTTTTTAATTAGTGCTCCCATCATCTCTCATGATGCATACCCTTTTTTTTTTCCTTCCATACATCATCTAGACTAAGAATGGTTATAGATTTTTGTCCATGGAAAAAAAGGTTATATGTTTTTTTTTATCCATCTACAAGAACGTTATGAAAATTTTCATCCACCCACATGAAGGTTATGAGGTCGCTTTTAAATCTATATATAAACATACGGTTATGTTTGGTGATTGGCTCAAGGACATTGGCTATTAGAAATGATTTTGACATTCCCACACCTTGTCAATTTGAGCTCCACACTACTCTACACACTACAAGTGATGATCAACTTTCTTTTTTCCTTATGTTTTCATATGGTTTTCAATAATTTGTCATTATTTATGTCAATGTCAAATTTAATTTAAATTAATACACATTTCATGGACATGGAAAGATACATGTTAATTTGGTTTTTCATATCCATGTTGGTGGATAGGGAAACAAAGTGAGATAATTATAAAATGGCGGTAGTTATTAGCAAAAGTGGGAGATAGTTAAATTAAGAAAGTTAATAGGAAAATGAAATAGTTATTAAGAAAGGAATGAAATACTTAGGTTTGAAAATGAGATAGTTATTTCTGAAATTGTCTTTGGAATGGTCCATGGATGACCATATGAAAGATTTAAAACTAGTTGTGTTTGCCCCATACATGCTTGGTAAAACCTAAAATCATACATGCATGTCAACTATCTTAGGGCAATAATAATTTTTTATAACATAAAAGGCAACAACAATATAAATAAATTTATCAATAAAATTTAATTTCATTATGATTTTTGTTATTAAATCTTCATCAAAGCCTTACAAAAGATTTCAATAACATCAAATTAATTAAAAATATTTATATCTCAAAAGAAAATTTTATATTAAAATTTTGATTTATTTAAAAATTGATGTGTTTTATTTTAATCAATTTTTGCATAATCTTTGAAATCAATTTGTTAAGAATCTCATTTAATAAGATTTATAGGAATTGAAGCTAATTGTTTGTATGTTTATCAAACAAATTTCATTCAAAAAATTAATCACATGATGTTTTTTTACATTTCATAGTGATATGAAACGTCATGATATAAAAATGCAAGTTACAACCCAAATCAAATAAAATGATTGGCATGATTAAATTAATTACCCAACATTCCTATTTTGAGAAGAAACTCAACAAGTAGATGGGTAGACTTCAAAACAACCCATCAATGAGATGGGTGCACCCAAATTCTACACATGCCCATTCATTAACTTGGGGCAATAAAAATCATGCATATACCAGTTCTGATTATTCATCACTGAAATTTTCAATAATTAATGTCTAACCACTAGTTACCTAGTCCATAAGAACTCACACATACTCATCCCACACACAAGACTTATCGTAGAAGATTTAGAAATTTTAAATCCAATTCAAATGACAACCATTTCCAATAAAAACTAGCATTTTCCATGACTAAGTAACAAGGCTACAGCCAAAATAATTTTGCAACCTTGGTTGAAAATTGTGACATAAAATGATGCACATCTTCACATGATGAGAAAGACACATATTCAAAAATGTTGCAATGAAGGAGCCTAATAATAGCATGTTTTAATTTTGTTGTCATTTTTGTGAGGGCACCCATAATAGACAAAGATGTCATGGGGTGCCCACATAAGTGCATGTGACAACACCTAATTCATTGAAAACATTTGAAATTGTGGTGTGTGACTAGTTGTTGGCAATTCAAAGGTAGAACACATAGAGACATTGATTGTAATTGTTTATCATTTCAACAAAGAGACTTGAAGGATTTACATGCATTGTCTTTTACAAAAACAAATTTGAAACCTTTGAAGTTTGTTAGTCATGAATTGTGTTTTCCCAACACTAATGATGTTAAGGGCATCTAAACAAACAAACAAACAAAATTGTATACCATAGTACCTTGAACATGTTGAACTTTTAAGAAATTATCTATTTGGTCAAGGGTTAGTGCGTAAATGAGAAGCATCAAACCAATAGCACAATTGTATCATGTACTTTGAACCACCTTGCAAGTGGTGGTGGGTTCAATTCACAAACCATCAAGAGAAATGCATGATCACTACGAATAATTGCACTTTGGAAAAAAATTAGTCACCAATATTGCTTCATTGCAATAATTATGATCAGCATTTTGGGGGGGGGGTGTAAATTTTTGCATTGTGTTGACAATTTAACAAATTTTGTTACAAATGTAAATATGAAAAAAAAAATTGCAAAAATTGCAATTTTTTTGGGGAAAGATGCACCAAACTTTTGAAATCACAAAATTGGAAAAGAAAAAAAAAAGAAAAACATGATTATAATCATAATAAAAAATTGAATTCATTCTCACGTTTTTTTTTAACAACATACAAATGTATTTAGGAATGGAAAACATCAAACTAACAGCCCAAGTTGTTTGGATTCATAGATGCCTTGTAAGTATTAGGTAATCCGGCTCCTCTCGCTAGTCACCAGGCATAATCAATTTCTGGACTAGCTAGGTAAAAACTAAAAACTAGAGGAGAGAAGGGAGAAAATTATGTGTTATAATCCCCGTCCTCCGGACCAATGAGCAACCTACTTACTTATAAGTTGACCAATCAAATGCTCATTTAGAACGAACATGGGCTCTAGGACCCAAGCCTTGGGAAAAGGTTGGGTAACCACATTGGCCTTGTTACGGTAATTAGGGGCAATAATAAGGCCAACATTACACCCTCTCTTCTTAAGGTCATTGAAGTTTAATATTTAGAAAATCAATTATTGGTGCATGTTACATAAAACTGGAAAATATTTGAAAATATTTGTTGCATCTAATAGAATAATATTTCATGAATTGAAAAAAGTCTTGGCTTGTATAAAAATTTCACCAAATTTTGATCAAATTGATCATGAAGACATGGCTCCTAAGTATATTAATGTCCAAGGATCTTTTGAAAAAAAAAACTTATTAAATTTTATTTGTTTCACATGTTGGAATGTTTGGACATTTATTGGACTAAAAGTGGACATATATTTTTCCAATCTATCCATAAAATAAGTATGTGTAGTTGGTTTGCAACTATATACATAAAATAAGTATGTGTAGTTGGTTTGCAACTATATATATATCAATTTTACTTCAATACATGCATAAATAACATATGCTTGACATGGGACATGCAAAACAACTTTAAATTGGTCACGTATCAAAGGAGGGTGGGGGAAGGTTCATCCCACAACATGGCACATAAATATTATACTAAAATAGTGTTGTAAAATCACTTGTTTGAACATGGCATGTAGAATTGTAATAATAGAATTGACTTGCAAGAAACGTGGTCCCCATTCTTGTTGGAAAAAGTCTAAATGATAGGAAATGTATGCTCTCAATAAGAACACACAAAAAAAAGTTTGCTTATATTGCTTTTTTAGACATCTAACATAAATTTAATTCAAAAATGTTGTATTTTATGTCAATGCATATGTAATAACAATATATGTAACAAAATCATGGTCAACTATATATATTTTAGTAGGAAGGTGGAATATATATCTAGACTTCAATATATTTATAAATGGTTACAAGCTTGTTATCCACAAGCCATGAATATTTTTCCACGCAAAGTTAGAAATTATGTTTGTTGAAAAAAGAACAATGTCTTAAAACATTATAGTTATTCTTTTTCTTTTTCTTTTTTTTGAGAAATTTTGTTTCAAGCAATTTCATAATTTTATAACATTTTGAACTTATTTATGCATACTTTTATCAAGTTGAAAAAGAATGTTGAATAAGTACTTGTTTGAACATGCCATGTAGTTATGTACTAATGTGCTATGTTGTTCCAACATTTAAAGTTTGAAAATGGCCAATACATTCATAATATTTAAAACACATCCCAAAGTCAAATAAGGAAAACAAAAGACAAATATTGGATATAATATGACCGACAAATTCAAGGGAATGTATAAAAGCTTAAGGATGTGTAATTCCACCCATCTTCAATTTTCCCCTTTTGTTGTAGACGTCTCATTTTTAGTTTGAGGAAACAAAATTGTCATTTAGTCATACTTTTATGTTGGTCATCTATAAATGACCAAAATTTCCTAAATTATTTCATAGAATATTATGTAACTTCTTTGAAGCTAGAATCCAAATGATTGAAAAATAAATTTCACTCATGTGTAGTTAAATGTTGTTCAAGATATTCAAACTACTTTGTTCAACAAATGATAACAACATGCAATGTTGTGTTGTGAACCAAAACACAATCTTTCCAAAGGCAGATGAGGCATGGTTGCAATGATTATTTTTTCTAGAAATGACTAATTTGATCACCAAATCTTCAATATTACTTCACAAAATCATAAACTTGCAACTTGAAAGGTATAATATTTCTCCCATGGT
>Ga0209208_10006214_pt1 | contig 16484 bp, 8 predicted proteins | sample S1TSphfallax_3_FD_187694 | JGI IMG/M metagenome (GOLD analysis project Ga0209208, IMG submission 187694) | Host-associated microbial communities from peat moss isolated from Minnesota, USA - S1T2_Fd - Sphagnum fallax MG (SPAdes) (version 2) | ecosystem: Host-associated > Plants > Peat moss >...
AGCTCAATTCTGAAGACTCACTCTTAGGCTCACACAAGCAGTTATTTGCATGCAACAATTCCATGTCTCCATGTCCAGGATGCGGCCCAGCAACGTCATGCCTTTCACAATGCTGATACTTGCACATGTTGGGTATATTTGTTGTAGGCCTGATGTCAACAAGCTCAGAAGCTGTCAGGACCTAATTTGTTTGTTTTGCAGTGTGCAACAAGCTGAAATTCCTGCCAATTCCTGTATGGTTGAGTGCAGATAGATACCTTTGTGAAGGTGTTTCCTAATGTGACGCATGGCTGGACATGTCGCTATGAAGAGAATGATCCTGTGGCAGTAGCAGATGCTGAAGAAGCTCACAAGGATATGCTGGATTGGTATGCGAAACACCTTCCTGTGAGTGTTACGGCCACTTAAAGCCTGCCATTATTAGTGTTACATTTAAGTGTCAGTGCTTTACATAGACTAGGGATGGCCCTAGTCTTACATAAGACCATGCTATCAAAGTGTTACCATGCAAAAGCATGAGGTGGCCCGACACGAACTTTTAAGGAGTATTTGGCACACATTGTGTGGTAGCACCTTATGCACATGTAAGGTGCATAAAGTGAGGACCACTTCCTCCATCTATTCATGGTGCAACTACACTTGCGAAATTATGTGTTTTGTTTACACATGGTATGTGCAGTAAACAATGGATCCATACTGGATAGGTCTCTAGCACCAAATCTATCTATGAAGGAAGGTAGTTTGTTTTGTTTGTCATGTTGAGATCTCCCAAACCATACTGCCTGTTGCCACGCTCTTGGTGCTGTTGGGAACAGCCCTCTATGGGTAGGGGTGTACTGACTTGGTTTCATAGTGTCTTGACCATGGGTATATCAAGGTAATGGATTTACCCACTGGTACACTGGTACCATGGTAAAAGCTCAAAAATGTTTTTGTTCTTATATGATAACATTATACATAATATCCAGTTCTTAGCAAAGTTCTTCACTTGGAAGTTTGGTTTAGCATAACTAGCTGTTTCTAGTTATGCTGGGTTGAGGGAGGTGGCAGCATGCCTTGTAGGGATACTAAATAAGCATGCTACTGACATTCAGTCCCAGTAAGATTTGGGATAATATATGGTTTTGTCTGACTTATATGAATAATGGTATAATGAATTCTGTAAAATCAAGTGGAAAATGCCAAGTAAATTTTGTGAGCATGAAATGTGACTATACATGTCACTTAACATGTAAGGTAAAATTGTGGCTTAAAATAGAAAAATGTCTTGCATTTATAACCAATAGCAAACCCACAAAGAAAACTATGTTCACAAATTGTAAACACAAATATTCACAAAATTTTGGATTTGTCTACCAACTAGGATAGTTGAATTCCAATACATATGTTGGATTCTCCTGAAATAAAGAGGACGGTGGATTTACACGTACAATTGCATTGGTGCCTGTAAACTATGTGTTAGCATCCAAGATTGTGAATTAACATCATGATTGCAAACCATATTGAGTCCACCATGCTCCACTCATAAACCACATTGTGGAATGTAAATGTCTCAAGCATGTAGAAGTATTTGCGCTGACATTTGAAATGCTAGGTCAAGTATGCAAAAGTGTGGCACATAAGTTTGAACACTTCAGTCAGGATGTTTCATTATTTGATTGCAAAGCTTGGATTTCACAACATTGAAGGAAGAGAATGTTCTCTCATCCTCAACAATTTCAAAGCAATGACAATGTAAAGTTCTGCAAAGCCCAAAAACTCTAATAGGCTTTGGTTGATAGTTTGGCTAGATTAATTCAGCCTCCAATCTAGAGGCGTGATGTTGGGTGCAATCACATTATAGTGAGCCAAAGATGCCCCTTTAGTTGAGTGCTTAATTTGCATATTTAAAAAAATATTCTTGATTTTCATGATTTGTAATTTGAAATAAATCATTAATTTTTTACAACCCAATAAAAAATATGTTATATTAAATTTAATATTAAAATTTTGTCAAAAATATGTTTTCAGAAAATTTCAAGTTATTAAAAAAAATCCTTTAAGTAACAAAATTTTTTATTACAAGTTTTTAAAAAAAGTGCTTTTGAGTCTAATCACAATCAAATGAATCAGTGGAATTACTAATTTAGAGGATGGTGGGTCTTTTTGTAATACTTTTAATTTTTTCATAGGAAGGAGTTTTTAGATGATTTTTTTGCAACTAGTTATTAAACATGCCTAGTGTTATGCTAATACATTACATGTTCTCTTTTGATCATTGTTGAATATGTGCAATTAAAAAAAAAGTAGTAGCTATACGTTTTGTTTTGAAGAATGATTATAATTCAAATCATATCAAAACATGTTGATTGTTCTAGGGTTTAGTTTCTTATATTATAAGATAATTTTTTAAATTTATATGTCATGTTTATTACACCCCATTTATGAGGTTTTTGAAATTTTAGAACATATTTTGACTTTATCAAAATTTTAATTTTCACACCATTTAATTATGAATGTGGGCAATAGATTATTATTATCTTAGTTTTTTAATTAAAGGAGTACTTACTAGTTGTTTGTAAAATTGTCTATATCTAATCCAACTATTGTTCAAGTTTAAAAGTCTTTTATATAAATCAAAACCTGAAATTAAATTAAATTATTTTAAAATTTCAATTCCTTAACAATTGAAGTTTTAGTTACATAAATGGTTGAATTATCTTTGTTCATTTGCAGATTTAAATTGTTATAGGTATTCATTGAGGATTCATTTTGATGGAAACATGTTAATTCATCTTATTCTTATGTTCTTAAGAGTTTCTATCCCTTTCATTTAGATGAGATTTGGAAGCTAACAATGTTTTAGGTGATGTAACTTAGGTGAAGTTGCCATATAATTGTATGTCAATTATAACTTAGCTTCAATGTTTTGAATACTGGATAAAGTTGAAAGGGTTTAGATAACAAAGTATGATGTGACATGTAATGGACACCAATGAAAGAAGGAGCATGCTTCTCCTTTAATTGAAAGATGACCCTTATTTTTGTGAAATATGGCGATAGCATCTACAGCAAAGCACATAAGCTTGGAAACAATGTCATGCTTAGATATGCCCCTATATTGTGTAAGAAAATTTGAAAAAAACTATTCCAAAATGTTAAAAAAATTGTCAAAATCAAAACCTTTTATCACCCTCTCCAAGTTTAACAATATGAGTACTTGCTTTCAAATTTTACACCACAGACTTGTGTACACATATCCAAGACTGATTAACAATAGAAGTTACTTCATCACAAGATATAAACAATAAATTTGGTTGATTGTATAACAATGTTAGTGGTTTTTAGCACTTTTGAACTTAATCCTTCTACCATGTAACCCAACCAATAGAATCAATATAATGTTTTCAAGGATTATTCAAACTTCAAGAAATTAGAAGAACCTTGCAACCACATGTCACACACATAATTTTTCCTTATTGTGCCAAACATCATCTCATTTTTCATGTTCTAACTACTTGGGCATTAATAGAAACCACCAAATGGTACACAATGTCTTGTTATGGTGGTTTTCTATCTATTGGTATGTTTTTATATACCATTCAACTTAGGCATTAAAGGTTTGTTTCTACTTTTTATAGATGAGCAAACCTTGCACTTTACCATGTGCACATTTTGTCATTTTCTCTAGTAGCAAGCTTTGCATAGGGCAATTTGGTTGTTCAAGAATCTTGGAAGACCTTGTGAAATTTCCCATTCTACTTAAGGCTTGCAAGGTGTTGCATTAAAATCCTTTCACCAAAGCTTGGTGTGTTGTTAAAGGAACACATAATGTTTGTTTGAAGACTAGTCTATCAAAAAACTTAAACCATGGGGCAATAAATTTCCTTTGGTCAACCACCATATTGTGTGTAGAAGGGGAATCATCAAGAAGATTATCAATCAAATTCAAGGTTGATTTTGAAGTTACAATCCTAATTTCATTACACAAAAGATAATATTTGAAATTAAAAGGAGGTTACATGGAGAGACTACAATAAAATGTGATTTTTTTCACATAATAGGCATAGTTCATAACATGTGTGAGGTTAATTTTGTGGTTTCATCCATTACAATATACAATATATGGTGTGTATTACATTAAAACTACAATTTGACATTAGTTAAATGTTTGTGTATGATGTGCAACAACTTAATGTCAAATTGCATTTTGATGTAATATATGGCAATTGTACATTGTAATAGATGAAGCAATAAAGTTCACCTCATATGTGTCGAAAGCCATGGCCTATTATGTGAGAAAAATCACATTTTATTATAATGAGATATGACTTACAGAGTGGAGAGACTAGTTTTGAACTTGGTAGTAAACCCTAATTGCACATATGCATTAAAAAACCCCAAGTTAAATGAAGCAAAATATACATGAAGCAAAATGTTCAACAAAAGCACCAAATCACACAAAAGGATGCAAAACCAAAATGTTGACAATTCATTTTCATTGTTGTTAACAAAGGTGACTCAACCTTGTATTCAAAATCACATAGGAAAGAAAATGTTTACCTATCAATTCTACATGGACCTATTTGCATGCCTTAATAAAATTTCACCACATAATGAAATTTCACCCCATATCAAAATTGCACTAAAAAAAAACCTATTCCTTAAAACAAAATCAAGGTCTCCAAGTGTGGAGTTTTTACATTCATGAATTAAATAGAGTCATTTTGATGCTTTACTCAATGCCCTCATTCAAGAAAATGAAGGTACCATTATAGGTGGTGGTTCACCTTGGTCCTAGAAAAGACACTTAGAAAATAACTTCACCTCCTTGAGGGAGGTTTCTTAAGGTTTGTTTCCATTAGGTTGATATGATCACAATTACAAATGTTGTCGTCACTAACACATCCTAATGAAAGGGCTTTGTTTCTTGTTGCATGAACATGCACTTTTCATTGGAGAACTACAATTAAGCAAATCATTTCTAGGTAATGAAAGTTGGGAATGTTGGGAACATTTCATTTGTAGGGAACTATTTAGAGAATTGAAAAACACAATGTTCCAGTTTTAATAATGACATATGGTGATCCATAGTTTGATTTAAAGTTTTTAGAAATCTACATTTGGTCAATGCATGATCAATAGGGATGTGAGGTGATTATGAGCATGTCCATGTCAAACAAATGAAATGAAAAGTTGATGTTGTAGTGGATGCTATAATCACAATTGCCTAATAGAAATAGGTCTTTAAAAGGTATAATTAATCCAAGAATTGACAAGTTTGAACCTAGAGACCTTAATTTAGTTTTTGACATGATACTTCTTATATTTAAAACTTAGAGAAAACCTACTATTTGCATATGATGATGTAGCATGATAATTTATGACTATAAAATGTACTCACATCATATGTTTCATGGTTGGTTAGGGTGTATGCACATGGCAATAATCCGTGCAACAATCCTAGGTTAGTTTAAACTATGCTAGAATAGGCAACCTAGCATAAGCTAGGTAGGTTGGCTTAGGATAGGTAAATGGGTGTACGTTATAAGTTTAGGTAAGTAAATAAGATCCTAGATTTTTTTTCATGGTCATAATCCTTTTGATTGGCTTATTTCAAATGGCACATGCATTTTGAATGTTTATAGCGCATACCATGAGAAGTCTTTTCTTTCACCTAAACATATATTTTACAAAATTCACTTTATAGACAAAGGATATGGGATAAATTCTAATGAAAGGGAAACACTACAACCCTATGTAACATTATCACATTCTTTGTTTTGTGCACAAAAATATTATCACATATTCACACAATAAAATAATACTATTTAACCTACTTATTTACTACATGTTCCTCACTATCTATTATATAATAAATTAATTACTTAGCCTACTTAATTAATTAATTAAAATTTCATCCCAAGCTATTATCAACTATTTTAGGCTATTGTCAACTAATTTAGGTTATTCCACCTTAGGCCATTTTAATTCTTTTCATGTTGTTTCATTTTAGGTTATTCTATCCTAGGTTATTTTCATGTTATTCCATTTTAAGTTGTTTTAGGCTATTGTACCCTAGGTTATTTTCAGTTATTTTATGTTATTCCATTTTAGGCTATTTTACGATATTCTAACCTAGTTTATTTTTGGCATTTTACACTATTCCACCTTAGGTTATTTTATGTTATTTTGCATTAAGTTATTATAGGTTTTTTTGGCTATTCCACCCTAGTCTATTTGAAGTTATTTTGAGCTATTTCACTATAAAATATTTTAAACTATTATATCTTAATCCATTTTCAATTGTTTTAGGTTATTTTAAACTAGTATAAGTTATTCTATCTTAGGTTGTTCCACCTTAGGTTATTTTATCATAAATTATTTTGCTTATTTATGTTCTTCCACCCTAAGCTTTTCTCAACTATTCTAGGCTATTTAGTTTAAAATATTTTTGATTATTTTAAACTATTCCACCATAGGCTATTATAGGTTATTGTATCCTAAGTTATTTTCAATTACTTTAGGTTATTTTAAATTATTCCACCCTATAAATTTTAGATTATTCATGGTTATTTTAGGCTATTTTGTCATAAGCTAGTTTTGGTTATTATATTTTAGTCTAGTTTAAGATATTTAAATCTATTCCACCTTAGGTTATTTCAAGCTATTTTATCTTATTCCAACCTAGGTTATTTTTTTGTTATTTTTGACAATTTTAGGTTATTTTAAACTATTTTTCCCTAGGATATATTTTTATTATTTTAGGTTATTCTATTTTGGTTATAACAAAAAAAAAAGTGCATAAATTGTAATGTGTAAAAACCTTATTTATAAAAAATTATTACATTGACATGTTGATCCACTCTAAACAATTTAGAGAACATATTAAAACCACTGAATATAGTAATCCCATTTGTCTAAAGCAAATTTTCATTTGTGCATGACCTTATGATGTTGAAGATTGAAAATGGTGGTGTTTTTTCTATTGTTTCCATTGATCTTTTGAAATTCTTAAAAACCTACCAAAATTTATTGTACATTTAACTCTTTTTTCACTCAAGAAAAAATAATTTAGACCACCAAATCCAATCATTTCATTAGTTATAACATATTTTCTTCACATCTAGACACATGTACATTTGCAACTATGATTTGTAATCATAATTCAAGTTGAATAAAATGTCACATGGTGACCAATCACTTATGAACCACATCATTAATCACAAAACAACTATATTTTCATCTATCATTGGATGCCACTAGTTGTTGGATGATATGGTTACATTTTTCATCTTCATTTTGGTCCAAACTAATAGTTGTTGCAAGTTATAGTCACATATGTAACTTAAAACCATTTTGTAATCACAACACAAGTTGTTTTTATGTGGTGCTAAGAGGACAATCACATTGACAATTTGACAAGCACACAAAATGGTTGATTTGAACACAAGTTACAAACACATGGGTTAGTATGGACATGATTCCTTGTAGCGATGTTGCCAAAATATGACAAGACTTCAAAATTTTGTAATTTTTGCTTTTTAATTTGTAAAGAAATTTGGTTAAGTCCTCTTATGGGACCACCCCTTCATTAAGTTGAAACAAAATGCACAAGTAATGTGCAAGAACCTTTTCTATAGATAGCTACTAGGTACACATTGAATTTAATTCACTAAAGTTTGTTAAGAAAATAAATTTAGAGTTTAGACCACCAAATTCTACAATCCGTTTCACATGAAAATAAATCTTCAAGGTTGTACATGACCTTATTTTCTTGAACATTGAAAATCATGGGCGTTTTATACCATTTCCATTGGTTCGCTAAACTTATGAAACCTTATTACACATGTAATTGCTAGTTCATTCAAGATAATAAAGAAAAAACAAATTTAAACCAGTAAATGTAGCAATTTCATTTGGCCATATGTTTTCTACAAACCTACACACAAGCTTATTCAACACCCTATTGATAAAAATACATTAATATTATAACCCATGTTTGTAAAAGTCCCTAGAGTCAAAAAATTAAACACCCCATCAAACTTTGTGGGGGTGTTAAAAAAAGGTCTACAATTTCAATGTTGTAGGGTGTGATTAAAAGTATGTAAAGTCAAAGTTAAACTAAAAATCAAATGTAGTTATATTACAAAGTAGGCTAGTGATAATAACTAGATTTTACTTCTATGTAACATTAGTGGGTTCAAATCCTAATAAGAGTTTGTGAAACATGTTAAAACTTTCGTTTTGCACAAAACATGAATTACGAAGTTTAAACATGAACCATGCAAGCAAAAAATGACAAGTCTATGAAGTTCGATCAATGGGGGGTGTTTTTAATATCATGTGCAATAGTCTATGGAAGATAAAAGATGAATTGAGTTGGTATCAAGAATCATAAGGTTTTTTCTTTTGGTTGTTGTATTGGTAATACTTGATTGAGATTGAAGAATTGACATATTATATGATCTAAGTCTTGAAGGCAAGAATCTCACAATTTGCACCTCCATTTCTTGTGTGGAATTTTGGTTTTTTTCAAATGGATTCAAGTTATGATGTTTGCCTTGTCAAGTACGTGTTTCTGTCTCCTCCACCATGTCATCCTTTCCTTATTGCATAATGTTATGTTGAAATTTTTGTTAAGAACAATAAGACTTCAATGTGTTTTAGACAAATTTTTTTCTTGTTTTGTTTTTGACAAATGGCCTCCTATATGCATTCTTCATAATTTGTTTACTAAATGGGATATAGAGAAATATTGACTTGTAAATGTGACTAAAACATTGAAATGTTGTGCTTGTAGGAGGTTGGTAGACAAAGTGGCAACAAGAGGCTACATTGTTATTATCTTTAACTTTTCTCCATGGAGACCCACTCGCTTTAATGGAGGGCCCAAACTCATTGGTTGGACACATAACATGGGTAAAAAAGCTTTAGTTTATAAACAAAAGTTGTTTAGGATTCTCATTTCAAGTCACACACTTAGACTTTTGATCTTCAAGTGGATAAATGTTAAGGCTAGTCATGTGTTCACCATTAAAATTCAAGATGTGGTTTTCTTTTTCATAATGGAGGTTTTTGTGTGATACATAGGATGAATTAATAATAGATACAAAAAAGGTTGTGGAAGAGCTACAAGTCAAAGACAAATCATTTATCAACCTCTTTGGATTTTGTTGTGGAGGTATATGTTGAATTTGGAAATTGGTTTGGTAATGCTGCTTAGGCCTACTCTTGAATTTCCTTGGAATTTTAACACATTTGTTTTAGAAAAGGACTTTCATTGATCATCTTGACTAATTGATTTTTAGTTGTATATTTCTCATGGCCTTTTTCTTGATTTTCAATGACTAGTATCTTGCCATTATGAATTATGACAATGAAATTTAATGTTATTTGATTAGTTCCAAGTGCCATAGATATAAGATTTGTTGATTGCACACCTTTTCCCAACATTTTTATTATGTAGTAAAATTGGGATAGTAGGCAAGGACCACACCTTCAAGGCAATCATGCAATTGCACCTTTTAAGGGTTCAACCTTTTGATTATGAATGTAACCAATTTCATTTGCTTTGATTTCATTTTCTTTTTTTAAATAATTTTTTTGGGGGTCATTTTAGATGTTTCTTTAGTTGTTTATTTAACCTTTAAGACATGGCTTGAATCATTGGTGGAAATGAAACCAATGATTATAATGTTGGCATTTCACATCTACAAAATTGATATTATTAAACCAATTTTGGCTACAGATAATCCTTTGATTTCAATTTTTGAAACTTGTTTTTAAACTACCATAAGTAGTTGGGTGCAAATACATTCAAATGAGGCAATGGGATTATTTTATAAAGCAATTGTGAGTTTGTTTTTAGTCCTTTTCATTTCTTATATGAAGGAATTTTTGAATAAAATATTTTGGACTTTCTTATTAAAAATAAATATGGTTTTTCCAATATATCACATGTTTTGTGTTAGTGATTGATGAATATATATATGAAAATTTCAAAATGTGAAAATTTGATTAGATTTTGCATTGTATTTAGAAAAATTATCAAATTATCATAATTTTGAATCAAACCAAAATATGTCAACTACTTTAGGTTTATTTTCTTGCATCATTAGCTATAACTTTCTTTATATGTCATGTACATTACACTCCATTTACATGTGGTAAAGGATTTTTGAAATTTTGAGATTTTGAAACATATTTAGAATTTTTTAGAACAAATCTTTTTCATAACTTTAAAATTGTGAGTGCTTTTAAAATGTGGATATAAGTTATTATCATCTATTTTTTTTACCATCAATTTTTTTTTACTAATTTTAGTCCTTTGCAAAATTAATTACCTTTGACACAACTATTGTTCAAGTTCCATAGTCATTATTAAAACCAAAACCCAAAATTATATTTAATGAATTTTTAATTTAAATTCTTCAACATTCACATTAGTCATTTACGGTTTAATATAACTTCAAAATGTCAAAACAAAATATGTTTTTTTAAAAATTACAATTTTCATCATTATCCAACTTGGCTTTTGGTTCCTTTGAGTGTATTTACACCTAGTTGGTTCCTCCAACAATTTCATGTCACTATGTCCAAGATGATGTCCAACAAAATCATGCTTGTCACAATGCTAATACTTGCCCATATTGGCTATGTATGTATAGTAGGCCTTATGTCAACATGATCTCAAAAGTTATCATGACCTAATATTTTGGAATGAATAACATCCATCCATGTTAAGTGTCACCCTTTTATGCCTTTTTCACCTAGTCTTCTTTTACCATGTAGAAACACATTTATGGATGATTATGATGGAATCTAAATTTGTAGTAGTTTAAAATATAATCCTTTTGAAAATTTTGACAACTTTTGATTCATTATTTTTTATGGGGATCAAAATATAGGGTAAAAAATGATTTCAATTAAGATTAGGCCCTTTTTGTCATGTGTGGTACACCTTAAAGGGTTTTCATGCAGTTATGTTATTTTACATAAGTACAAAGGATATGAATAAAACATATTTTTTTTAAAAGAAAAAGAAGATATACACCTAGATATTTTAAAAAACATTTCACCACCCCAACTTTACACACCTAGAAGCTTGTTGTAGCTTGATTAGTGATATAATGCCCATAAAATTCTTACAATTTGATCAACAACAAAAAATTGTGCCCAAAAAGTTGCAATTTCATTAACAACAAAAAGATAGTGCCCAAATAGTTGTTACAACTTCATCAATAATAATAACACATTTAGAAGCCCTAGAAATCAAATAGCTTGTGGGGGAATCGAACTTTAATTCTATATATAATTTTTTGGATTACAACACAAGTTGCATGCAAAAACAAACATCCAACCACCCCAACCCCACATACCTAGAAGCTTGCTATAACTTGATCAACAACATTGTGCCAATAAAGTTGTTACAACTTCATTAATAACAAAAACATAATGCCCAAAAAACTACTACAATTTATAGCCCAAAAGAAGCCCAAGGATATATAAAAAACTTATTGCAACTTCATTATCAACAAAACACACCTAGAAGCCTAAGAACCCTACAACATTAAAACATTGACAGAAGAAAAACATTTTAAGGGAAAGGAAAGGAGAGGAAAAAAAAAGTTTTGTGAAATGACATACCTTTTTATTTTGGGACCACAAGAATCCAATAAAAGATTGATGGCTTGAACCATCAAAGAAGAGACAAAAAAGGAAGGCCAAAAGACACAAAACTTGCAGGAACCAAGAAAAAAGGAGAGATCTAGTCCCTTTTGTGGTAGGAAGTAATCTCACCCACAACCCTTTTAATGTTGCTTGCATGCAAATAATGAGATTTAATAATAATGGGAGGTCTAGAATAAGGATCACCTACCAACACAATCTTCCTCTTTATAATAGACGCTAAAACACGCTAAAGAGCAATACTAACACGTCACTTGAAAAATTAAATGCAAAAAGACAAGGATAAATGACTTTTTGATTATTTATCATGGAAAAGACGAGCACACTCCTTGATGAAACAATCCATATCCCATTTAGGTGTGCTGTGCACCTCTGTGGCCATCAGAATAAAGTGGTGCCTTTCATGAAACCTTCTATATTTGCGGATTTTAGCAATGGCATTAAGTTTTGCAGCTACACCTAATGGTCAATTAATGACATTCAAAGCCACCATCTTTTACATTAGGCCAATAACCATCACATCAACAATGACAACTTGGTCTTTTCGAGTCATGTAGAGATTGGCTCGTAATGAAACTTTTGACGTAAAGGTGTACCATTGCTTTCTCCATACATCATGTCCACTCTCTTGGATGGTGTCATGTGTAATTATTTGTTGACCTTTGAATGGGCAATCAACTAAATGCATGTTAGATGTGTGCAACTTATGTCCACATTTGTATGTGAGAGGACTAAATGTTGAAGGTTGAATCAAACCGAGACGAAAACACAACGTTGAGGTGAAAGTAGAGTGTGTTATGCGAAACGAACATATAAATGGCTTAGTAACCAACCATAACCCTGCCCCCTTGCCTGAACAAGAATGAATGCAAGCCTTGGATGTTGAGGGAATGAAGTCATCCTCCAAAATAGACCTAAGGGATGTGTCATGGTAGGTGTCTATCAAAGATGTTTGTAGACTTGGGGTGTTAGTACTTGTTAGATTTTCAAAAGAAGGGTGCATTTCTTTAGTTGCAAGAGGAAGGTCATTTTGTGCTACATGAAAGCATGATTGAAGTAGGTGTGGGCCCCCCTCAACTTGAGAAACAAACTCTTTCAATATAAATCTATTGAAGATACGAAACCTAAAGCACAAATAGGGAGCCATTAGAACCCAATTCCTTAAAAAAATAGACGAGGCACAATCCTCCATAGAGAGAAGGCCTATACCACCAAAGGATATTAGTAGTCGAACCTAATGCATCATTAAGGGGTTGTGAAAAGACTCTCATGATCTTGGACCCATAATGTCCCCACATACCTACATAATTTTCCTGTTGAAACTTGCTAAAAAAGACAAGAATGAAGGAGGTATTGTCCGTGTGAAAGAAGAAGGTCAACAAGTTACACATGAGAACAAAATGCCCAAAACAACTTGGGTGACTCTCAAGAGAGCGAGATCATCGATATTTGCCATGTCTTGAAATAAAACCTCATCCAAAAATGCGTGACAAAGTTTTGAGAACCCATTGACAAACCCAAAAGATGACATACCTAATCATTTTGAACTTTCAACTTTTTGAAATAATTAGATTCTTCAATCAATTCATAATTATCTTCAATTAAAACAACTTCAACTTTAATATAATCCTTGAAGTTTGCATTTGTTGAGCAATGCAACCATCGATAGTCTAGCAAATTTTTTATCACAATGATAATCCAATCAAGATTGTGGCAACATCTCATAGTTGTCAAGACACTAACAAGGCAAACCACTTTTTTTTTTTTTTCTCAATTTGAGACCTGGGAATCCCAAAAATCTATTTGGTAACAAAGCCAACGGTGCTTAGGCACATGGGTGGGGGGCAGTTCCCTGAAATGCAGGGTTAGACTAAGCTACCTCATGTCCAGGTCCTGGCCTCTTATTTTGAGATTGCTTGCGACGTTGGGAGGGCTTATTCTCCATATGAAGAACTTTTCAAATATAGTCTTTTGTATTTGAAAGGGGCCTTAAAGGATCTCCAGCGGTGCTCAGTATGTGACCCTGCGAAAAAAAATTTCACATCCAAATTTAGTTATGTACTCTTTTGCAACCTCACCAATAAAACTGAAACTTGGAGAGAAAATAGGTGGGGGACTACTAATAACAAACCACCTGGACCAATCATTATGCTGGGCCAATCAGAAACAATGAGCAGCAGTTAGATCATATTTATTACACTCTTTTTTTCGGAGGTGCACAGCGCTGCTGAGCCATTCACCAGCCACGGCAACGTGCGCAATTATGCTGAGCCAAAACCATTTTCCTCAGTCAAACCGACATATGTTGGGTTTTCTTTATCCAGATTTACTGTGCAGGATCACATACTGAGCCCCGCTGGAGATGCTCTTACAAAAGTGTAAGGTACACTTTTAGGGGAAAAAATGGTACCTTACACTTTTTTAAGATTCCTAAAATTTGAAAATCGTTCTTTCCCCTTGGCTAAGCAACCCCATTGAGGGCTCTTCGTCAATGCCTTTGACTAGGCCCTCAAATCCAAGAAGAGCCTCAATGGGGGGCTTTACATAAAATATTAGGGGACAGATCCTGTCTTTTGAAAGCTTCCTGCAAAGTTCCTAGTCTCAGGTGCAAATTCATTTGAGGTTTCCATCAGTGTTGGGCAGGTACCCAGATCAGTGGTTTTTTTTTTTTTTTTTTTTCAAATTCCTCAAGTAGGTGCACTGGCTAGGATCCTCAGCATTAATTAGCAGTAAATATGGCGACTTTTTAGTTTTTTTAGTCAAGATATGGCGAATTTAAAAAAAAATCTCAAAAATTCCTTTGTTGGATTCACCAGCCCTTTTTTTTTTGTCGCCAGGTTGCAAAAATTCGCCCCAAGAAAAAAACATTGACCCAGATTGTTGGGTAGGAACCAGTGGTTCCGGATTCAGCTACCTGGAACCTACCCAGAGTCGGCCCTCAATTGGGAATCGCTGGAACTGGAACCAGAGGATAGGATTTTAGGGTTGTAGGATGGGCCTGAAACTGGCCCTGGAATTTGGGGCTGTTTTTGAAGGTTGAATTGGGGGTCTATTTGAGATACAAATTTGAGGCAGATTTGAGGCTGTTTGAGGTGGAACTTGAAGGTGGAGATAGGGGGTTTGGTTGGGAAACATTCTAGGGTTGAATTCAAGGGTCACAAAAGACTATATTCCAAGGTGGTAGACACAATTGCAAAAACCCTAAGCATGAAACCACATGGCAATGGATAAAATTGACTCTGATCCTCTCGGAACTAAAAAACCTTTTAGAGTGATTTCAAAATTAAAAGTAGGCTATTTTCTATGGCTTTGACATTTATTGAACCTTTGTAATAATTTTTGGCCCTTCGGAATAAAAGTTTGGATTTTTCATATTGAAAATTTTGGTGTTTTGGACTTTGGAACTGGATGAGATCCAGAACCCGAGCTTCTGGTATCAATTTAAAAACCAAAACCAGCTGAACTTGAAAACAGGTAAAAAAAAAATCATAACTGAGTCCCTTGAAAAGTTTGGAAACTGAAATTGAAGGTTCCTCCTAGAACTGGGAACCATCCGCTCTAGTTTCCATGTACTCAAGGAAACTTCAGGGGACATTTCTAAGGGGCTTGTTAATACAAAAGTTTAGGTGTGCTTATCTCATTCCAATGTCATGGATGATGGTTCCAAACAAACTGAAGGTCTTAGTCTCACAACATAGCCTATTTATAGCTTGCATCTGTTTACACAATGATGTCAAAGTGATGTCCAAGTAATCCAGTTTGGGAAATTAGTCTAAGAGATATTAAAGTTCTACAAGACAAACAATCAATACTCTAAGGAGAAGGAAGGTTAAATGTATCTTTACTACCTATATTAGCAAAACCCCAAATGGGTTTTTGAAGAATTATGTGCACTTCACTACTAGCCTACAACTTAAAAGGTAAGTTGTACAAAATTAAAACAAAATCCCAATAGTTTTTGAAGAAGTGTGTGCATCTCACCCTAGTGTGCAAGTGTACATAATTAAACCTTTATGATGAGTATATGTTGATTTCCATGGGAGCTCTGGCCAAGATTGCTTTCCCAATTGCACACACACATAAAAAATAATGCACAACTTCTGCACCAATAACAAAATTTCCTTTCTCACAAAATCCCATACCATTTTCCTCATTACTCAAGATTATTGCAACGCAAGATTGTGTGATGAATGATCCAAATTTAGTGTTCGATGGGGACTCGATGTTAAAAGAGTTAGAAGAATCATGCAATGAAAATGAGTTATTTGAAATAAATATTGTTGGTTTTAGGAGTCACAAAACACTAGCGCTTTGAGTCAAAGAGTGACATTTTTACAAATCATGCAAGGAAAATAAATTCCTTTGAAATGAACATAAAAACTTTATGGCATGAAGTATCAAACAATATGACCGACGGCCACAGCCAACCAACACCCACCATTGCACCATCCACTGGATGCCTGCTATTACTCAGTTGTGGATGAACCTCAACTGAGTTAATATTTGGTTTCACCTTGGTAACCAATTCTGTAGGAAATAGATCTCCTACATAGGTAGGTAGGAAAATAGCTAACTAACTAGGTAAAGTAGATCGTTTATCCAGATGTAAGGGGTGATTTTACTACCTACCTACTAACAACCTGCTGGTGGGTAGGTTAAAAGGAAAGGCAACTGAGCTAACCACTGTGGTTAGTCGAGGGAACTGAAACCCAACAGAAAACTGTTTCCTAACCTCTTGCCATTCATCCTTCATGGTGCACTGGTGGGTGCTGGTTCACTGTGGCCCAATATGACTATGTTTTCGTTGAGGAAGT
>Ga0209208_10006215_pt1 | contig 16483 bp, 17 predicted proteins | sample S1TSphfallax_3_FD_187694 | JGI IMG/M metagenome (GOLD analysis project Ga0209208, IMG submission 187694) | Host-associated microbial communities from peat moss isolated from Minnesota, USA - S1T2_Fd - Sphagnum fallax MG (SPAdes) (version 2) | ecosystem: Host-associated > Plants > Peat moss >...
AAGAGATAAGATATGCATGAGAATTCGACACCCATCTCTTCAAGACATTGTCAGTTTAAGAAAGATGCTGTGAAATCAGTGCAGCTATAAGAAAGAGGTGACATTTTGTTAAAGCTTCTTGGAAATTATAAATGACTACAACACCAGCAAGGCCTTAGTCATTTCACATTAACCAGACTTATAATGTGAAATAAGATCACAATCTCCACTGATTTGTCAAAGGAGACAAGAAATCTGTGGCTCAAAATTCTTCTGGAGCAATCTAGGCTGATACCATATCTAGGAGTTGCAGAATAAAACAAGTGCAGCCATAACCTTATGAAAGTTGCTCACACAGTGTCTCATTATCACGTTCCTTGTCAACACCAGAGGCTGCTACCAGCCTGTAGCTCCATTGCCTCAATAAATCACAGTATATGCAACAAGGAAAATTTCACACTGGGGATGTCTTGATTGCAACAGTAGCTACTGGAACATCTTCTCCTCTAATCCTGAACAATGTCATATTTTGGAAGGTCGATTACAGCCACTGACCACAATCTCACTTTCCCCTGCAGCCAGCAAACATTGACAAAACTTAGGACAAAACCATAATGCCAATGAGACCCTAGGGGACAACACTTTCAGACAAAACCCTAAAATGTATAACTAAAAGTTTCTCTGATAAACACATGAACAGGTGACTAAGTAAGAACCATGTCATGACTTGATTCAGCTTTTTACAGCAATATACAGGTCATTTCAAAAGTCATCATCCTAGCAACCATAACATGCCAAATTTGTCACACAAACTCTGATGCCAAACAGAAATATGAATGAGAATCTTATGACATGAATAAGAATATCAAACTTTTGACTTACGTGTTCATCATCAGTGTGATGTTATCCCCTTTTAACAAAATCCGGCCTGCAAGAAAGAAAAAAACATGCAGGGAGATATTCAATCTTAGGCAGTGAAGAGATGACTACACACCATGATCACAAGCACAAAACATAGTATAGACTACTACTAACCGCCATTCAAAGGGCATAGATCGTGGAAAAAGACTCCTTCTCTAGAAGAAGAGAGCTTTCCTCACTTGGCAAAGTTGATACTTTCCCTATAGAGCTGTAGAGTTAATTAGATGATAATCAGCTCAGGGTTTAGGGTTTCCAATCTCTCATTTGCCCAGATCTAACCCAGCATGACTTACCTAGAGGCTTGCGTGTCTTCTTCTTCAAAGAAATTTCCTCAGCTTCATCGAGAACCAGATTCATGTATTCATCAAACCCCTGCCAAAAAGAGACAGATTCAAAACAATTCAAATGAGAACTCAAGCATGAAAGAAGCACATTCTGAAATTCAATCTCCTATTTACCAGCATCGGATTTTAGGGCCATTAGAAGGAGAAACTTACAATGATGCGCCCCTCAATCCTCATATCCTTCTGCTCAAATAGCCAGAACTGGATCCGTGATTTCTGCACAAATGTCAACACATTGGCTTTAAACAGTGAGAATCTGTAAGAAAACTGAACAAACCAAGACCCAAAATAAGACAAAGCATGGTCATTTGTGGCCTGATCAGTGCTCTTATCACCCCCATTTATCATTCCCAGAAGCTTGAAGCTGCTATTCAATACTGAGAAAAGAAGGGCTTACACTTTGCAAGAATCTGAAAATCAGATTCTGAAGGTGTCAAAATTGGTTGAGCCGCACCATGACCATGCACAGTTCACACCCACAGCAGCAACAAATTAGCACAGAAACTTGTCCACATGCAAAGTGTCCGAGAATCTCAACTAGCACCTGGGCACAATGTGTATGCAGCAATACAGAAAGAAAATTTTCTAGCAACAAAATGAAACCAAATGAAACAATTGGTGCAACACCAAGTCCCACATGCCTACAGAATTGCAGACCTGAGACTATGGTGCTATTCAGTACTGTCCACACTGGGCGGTGATTAAGGAATGATGCAGAAAACCGTGCACTACTAGAACTGTGGACAAAGCCTGTAACCCTAGAAATCCAAAGCTGCAAATGAATGCCCATCAGCTGAAGCAGACCTTGTAGACTCAGATAGCAAAATCCACATAAGAAACTCCAGAAACATGAAATACCAAATTTCCAGTCTCACAATCCTTACCCCCCAAAAAGCCCTAAAAACACATCATGTGTTCAAAGCTACCTCGTATTCTTGCTTCAAGAAAACTAGGGTTTCAGGATGGCCTAGTTATGATGCACACCCATTAACTGAAGCAGAACTTCTAGACGCAGATAGCCAAATCCACACAAGAAAAACCAAAAACACGAAATATCAAAATTCCAGTCTCACAATCCTTGCCAAAAAAAAACCCTAAAAAACACATCATCTGTTCAAAGATACCTTGTGTTCTTGCTTCAAGAAAACTAGGGCTCCACGGTAGCAAACAGAGAGCATACATGACGCTTCAGTAATGTGTCATCCTTAAAAGCTGAATTCGAGCTAAAAGAGAGAACTCCTCCAAGCCTCGACAAAAAAAAAATTGGTGACGATGTTTACATTTACACACTAAAACCCAAAAGAAGGAAGCGATGCTCAAGAAAGAGAAGGGAAAGAAGAAGACGAACAATAGGCTGGGTCATAATCCGTTGCACTTTGGTGGTCGCCATGGCTGCCGCTCTTCTCTCTTTCTTTCCCTCGTTCGTTGCTGGTCCAGAAACAAACACTCCTTGGCGAAGCACGCAGTCCAGAGAGCGATGCCGCAACGCACAGAGAGAGAGAAAGAGAGAGAGAGGGAGCGCGAGCTTTCCCTCCCGCGCAGTAATGCCAGGCACCGGGTAACGGGTAGACTGGATACCCGCCAGTTTCTTAGAGGTTCATGTCCGCCGGATGTCATCAACCCTGTGGATTAGGGGGTAAAGTCTAGAGTCTAGGGCCCACTTTGAATTTGAAGGGATATTTCAAGGGGTGTGTCACATTGTGGCCTTGCCATTTACATTAAAAAGAATATTAAGGCAAAACAAGAATTAAGAAAACTCAAATATTTCACCATGCCAAAAAATATAATTTTTCAAAAATCCAAAAATTAAAAAGAAACCAAAATCCTTCAAGATATATTATAACTCTATTATAACTAATCTCAAGTTTCAACACAAGCCAAAATATCATCTTTCAAAAATCCTCACATAAAAATAGACCTATTATTTATTACCTAGGGGCCAAAATCCATTAAGCTACTATTACTCTATAATGAATCTAAACACAATATCATAAATATTTGACAAGGAAGTGCTCATTATTAATGTAGATATATGGTATTAATTATAAACAATCCACTCATGTGGCCTAGTAAAATCTTTTCCACACTGCAATTTTGTATTTGAATACGTAAATTTTTTTAATTTGAATATTCAATTACCAATTAAATTTTGCTTGTAATTATCCTTTTGCTAACATGAAGATTCTCTTAAATGCAACAAACAAGTAGTTGACAAGTTTTTCATTGGTTGCAAAATTATGATGAAAGAATTTTATGGACCTATTCTTGTTCGTCTTCTCCAAATGAAGCTTTTTACAATTTCATGCATTATATACTTATTATTATCTAATTATCTTATAAACAACTAGTGTAGTACCTTGTCAACTTTGGTTATAAATTTTATTCTTTTAGAAATGCTGAAACTTTCCAAATATATATTTTTCTCAAAGAGAATTTTTTTCGTGAAGGAATTTTTTTAAAAAAATTGAAACATTTTGGAATATTTTGCAATTCAAAATGGAATGTTCAAAATTTAATTAATTAAAGACTTGAAAGCTTTGACATGTGCCGAAGCCACCAAGGTACTACAATATTTGACAACCTTCAGATTGTAAATAAAAGAACAAACACTAAAACATTCTTGACATGTGAACCTTTAAACTTTTTTGATATTCCTTCAAAACCATTTGGTCATACATGTTTAATGTTCTTTTTAGGCAAATTTTTTGCTTTGCCATGATAGGGAATGTCTTTATGTGGAGCAACCAAAGGATTTAGGACCATCAAATCATTGTCAAATTGCTAAGTTCTCCACCATATAGATGGGGAACATAACCAACATCACGATGGTGATTTGGATTTTACAACTTAATGGGTGACTAAACCTTACCATATAACGCCACATATAGCCACCTCCCCCCTATGGATCCGTGATTGTGTATCCACTCTCCTCAAGTTCAAGTTCATTACCATCACTTGTTATGCACCTTGTGAGTTAAAGTTTGCAACCTATTGGATTGAAGATTTTATGTTGGGAGTGGGTTAGCAAAATGAGTTATGCATTGTATTAAGACAGAGTGTGTTGTTGGGCTCGTGAATGTTAAGAATGTGACAATGAGAGTTGATGGTTATTGATCTCGAGCAAATCTTGCATATGACCCCACTCATGGCTTCAAGATAGGTATAAGTTATAATGAGTTCCAAATTTGAGTTGATTTTTGTCTTGTTTGGATTTTTGTTGCATTCATAATTAGGATGTTGTTTTGTCATTGGAATTTGGTGCCTTTGTTGGGTTCTTGAATGTTAGGAATAGAGCAAAAGCTAAAAGGAGGAACATATCTATGGCATCAAGGTACAAGCTACTCCCATGTTCCAACTTTGATTTCATTTTTGGCTTGTTTGGATTTTGTTACATTCATAACAGAAGTGTTGTTTTGCAATCATTGTCCTCGATAGGTTATTTTGCCAAGAATGGGACTATGATTCAGGGAGGAACAAAATTTGTGGGTTCAAGGTTCAAGCCCTTCCAAAGCTCCAACTTTGACTTTAAGCTTGTGTCCACTATATACATTGCCCAACCTAGTTTATTATAATAAAGGGTTCATGTCATGACCATTGCCTTGGCCTTGCAACCAAAGAGCAGGGCAAGACAAGATAAATGAGCTAGAATTAATTCAAGGCATGACATGGCCCACACACATATTCCCAAGGTGATATAGAAGTGTGAGAAAGTACAAGGGAGAAACCCTAACATTGTCAAGTGCATTCCCATTTGAAAGCTCTTGAAAAGAATCAAGATAAGATGAATGCCCAAAACATAGTTGTTTTTTGACATGTACAAAAAAGTTAGGACAAAAATGTTGGAAACGTTTCCAAGTCTTCCACACATTCAGACTACAAATTTGGACATTCATCACAACCCAAATTTGATGAGTTCATGACATGTTGCAAATTTGGGTTCAACTACAACAATCACCTCCTAATTTGATTTGTGTGGTTAATATAACCAGATCTGCACTTGTAGTGTTTCATCCTAATCTTGTACCAAAACTCGCACAAAATCCTCTTGTTTTGATTTTAAGAGTCAAAAGAACACACCCAAGAGCTGAAAGTCTTCTACATCACAACATATTGAAGAATTCCATTGTGGCAAACCTTTGGGATGTGTAAATTTCATTCTTCGTGGCTATGGCCACTCCAAAACCCCGCTTCCAACTTCAATATTGCATTTTCTTATTTTCTTATATAGGTGGTCAATCTAGAAGGATAAATGTTGAGCCTGGTGGGTGGGGAGAGGACAGCCCTTCATCCAGTTATGAAGGGATTCTCCTTGATAAGGGTATTCCTGAACTACAGATAGGAGGAGGCCTGTCTGGTGACTAACAGTACTCCAAGGGACTCATTTGGACAGGTCTCAGGAAAATCAGCTTTTAGATTTTTCTTTGACAGATACTCACAGTTGCTCAATTACCGAATTTAGGCAACAATGAAATGAACACACATTTGAGCATTAAATACAGAACTTACATCTCATGAAGAATTTGTAGTTCTCTGGAAGCCAGATGTGCCAAATCATGAGCTTTAATAAGCTTGACGGCCATTGCTAGGCAAGAAACATTGGGGCACTTGAAATCCCAAGTCCATCACACCTGATGGTCACTTCTGGTAATCACAGTGGGAAGAGCAAGTCTCTTATGGAACATGTACTTCAAAAATTCATGCAATCAGTGTCATGACAGGTCCCCAACTGCGCATGCTGTTCCCAGTAGAGGGATCACACTTTCCTAAGCTATAACCCTAAACCTGAGCAGACTGACTACCTCTTACTTTTCTGGTTCTTATTTCAGTCCCACTGAAATTGATAACTCAGCAGTACCAACAAACGAACCCACAACCCATAAGAACATTCATAAACTGAAGGTGATGGAACCCACTGCAATTCTTCATGTATTGCTTCACCTCTTGAAGAGGATTTATTTGAACGTCTGAAGCATAAACTCTTACTATACAGAGGCTGTGAGAAATGGGCATCAATCCAGCTTTTCATAGAAAGAAGGGTCTTCTGAAGGAACTGAAACAACTCTTTAATCCACAATATAGAGGATGCTACTGTTAGAACAGAGCTTTCTAACACCCCCAAACATTGCTTTTACTTTACAGCAGAAAGGAATTCCTAAAGAATTCACCTTGGAGTGGGGGACACAGAAGCCTGGGACTCACTCTGCAGAGACAAACTTGCAAAGGAAAAATCCCTTCTACACAGAAAGGGAAACAATATAACAAAAAATGGTGCCAACTTACCCTGGACTCTTTGAAGCCAGAAGCCACAGCTAGCGGTTTATTGCATGTTTATAGGCCCCCCTCTGATAAATAATTAGCTTGATAAAAACTTCTTCACAACACCTGTACCGCAGATCCACTATCTGGTGCACCACTGGTAATCAGCCACATGATGATCAACCTTTGTCCATAAAAACAAAGCAGCTGCACCCTCCTCAAATGGATTGCCTGTAAACACAACATCTGATGTCAACACATTCCTTCAATGACTACCAAATTCAAACTGCACTATTTTGCAAACACATATGGTATGTTGCACACCTGAAACCTGCAGTCTCTTCTGCTTCTCACTTATGAACACTCTTATTGGTTAACCCCAAGAACCATTTTGCGCATTCAAGATGCCCATCCCTCCTCAGGTCACTAAGCACAAGTTCAAAAGGATTGTGGACATACCAGGCTGCAGAGCTGGTATCTCAGAAGACCCAGAAATGACTTTCCGGTGGTGATGAATTGAACAAACAGGTGTGCATATACTGGTATGCTTGTACTCGGAGCCAATTTTACAAAATGCTAACAAGAGTGAGGGCCCTTTTCTGCCCATATCCAATCATGGCCCTCTCTCAATCTAGGATGAAAGAGGGTCCAAACAGCCATTAGAAATGCTGCCTGCCTGTGGGTGAATCACAGGCACATATTCCATGAGCAAACTGAGTCATGCATCAGGTGGACATGTTCAGAGAGTAGTCCCATTTTCACTCAATAGCTGTAGGATACCCAACATTTGCAGGAAAGGGTTCTCAAGCAGTTTCTCATTGTTGCTCTGTTGCATCACACCAACCCAAAAACTTACACATTAGCCTCATTCCCTTCAACAGTCTCTTTACTTGCCAATAGACCTGACTCCCTATAGGGGCATCCCTGGCACAACTCTTTTTGTAATTCATCAGCTAAAACTAGTGTAAAACATCTACAATAAAATCAGCAACTGTCAGCATTGATACTCTGTGATACTGCTGGGAATAGATTATCAAGGAATTTTGTTCCCAATTACATCCTTGCCCTTAATATCCTGATAAGACACTGCACTAGGAATAGATAAAGGATGCGCCTTGTATGGCCAACTGCCTCACACACCTGCTGTGCTTTGAAGACAAGATTGTGAAGCATTCGCTGATACATTTCTGGCTCCTCTCTCATCATTCTCTTCAGCAAAAAAGCTGATGTGTAGTAAGCAATCCGTGCATCTGAATCATCTAGTAGTGACCTGGTAGGCAAGAATCATGAACAGAAAATTAGGTTACCAAGTTACTAGACAACACCCTATTCCCAAGCTGCAGCAATTCAGGATAAACAATGTAGATCATCAATTGCAATTTCAGCATTCTGCATCTTCTAACCAATTCCAATGATTGCAACACAGGATTCATGTATGTCTAGCAAATTTAGAATTTCTAAACAGAGAGAAAAATAGAGCCATATCAAATCAAATCATCTGATAATGCGGCTACACAGAATCTGGTATATTCTGAAGTAAAATCACACTTCACATGCTAGCTGGTTTTTCCACTGAACCTGGGCCCCTTGACTGTGCCAGCAACATCCCATGAGTGTTGTTCCCAGAGACAGTTCCTTCAAATCAAGAAGACACAAGAAGATGCAAGAAGACACAATGAAAGCTTCTCATACATGATGTTTATTACCCTGCTTGTGATTCAAGTGCAGAGCTCCTAACTGAAAGCATTATGATGCCACATCTTACTCTTCCTGAGATATTTGGAAAGTACCTGAAGAACTCTTCACCACCAACCTCATCCAAGGCAGCCTGATAGGCATTACATTTGCCAATGAGAAGCAAGAGTAGGGCTGCCCGGACATCACAAGTGCCCCCATGTACAGTACCACCACCCCGGCTACCCACAGCAATCCCCAGTGCAACATCATCATTTGCAGAAGCAGCAAGCTGCATCAATGGCCAGTACAGTAGTGCTGTGGGCATATTTGCAACTAGCAACTTTGGGGCTGCAGCCTGCCCATTGAGCAGCATTGCAACCATGGAGCTGTCATCGACTTGAATATTACTGATTGTTGTTGTATTCATCATACTTCTGGTCCCCACAACTGGCTTGTCTGATTCCAGTGATTTGGGTTTCTTATCCTCAAAATTCGACACCATATCTAGTCTCCCATTGGATAATGAATGTCTCTGTTGCTGATCAAATGACAGTGTCTGCTGGCCTGCATTTGGTGATAATGTTGGGAGAATTGGCCACTTAACACAGAGCTGTGAGAACATCATGTTGCACATCTGTATCACATCCACCCAGCTCAATTATGTGCAGATTAAGAGACATAATATGATCAGAACTAACCACACAGACTCCACATCATGTACCTGAAGCCCTATCTAACCACAGTTTTTGACCTGAGTAACTACAATACAAAAGAGTGGCCCACTCCACCCACCCAGGACACACAGAAGCTTCAGGGCATATTCCACAGGTCTGCCCTCCTTACCAACTTACAAATCAGTGAAGATTTGTGGAGGTTACAAACTACCAACAAAAATGCATAACATGGAGTGGATCCTATGCAGACATGAGCATCAGAACTGGCCAGACTCATCTAAACTGGAAGAGATAGGCTGACAGGTGAATCTGGCCAACCATTGTGTCATTCTGAGCTTCTCTTCTATGGTTTGGGTTCAAATGAAGATCAATGCATATCTCCATTTGGTGAGTACTTTACTTGATTCCTCAGCAAATTTCAAAGAGAGATTTTAAAAAATTCCACAGCCATGAATCTAATTTCTCACGTTGTTCCATGATCCCTGGCACAGAGAAACTATACTCAAGGCAGATGGTCTCATAAACTACAATGTGGAAAGAAACTAGAACAAGACCAGAGTGCAACTGATGCATCCAGAAATAAAGATTAAAATTACCTGCAAAATGTTAATCCGGTCTGTATCGTTTGCTGAAATAACTTGCCACAATGCCCCATTCATAAGCCCCAGCATTGCAAGAGCCCGGCCTTGTGCTCCTGTAGTTCTTAGTCCATCCTTGGTCTCTCCCCCTTCCCCAGCTGGAGGGGGGATTTCTAGTTCCAACCCAGGCCTCTGACATTGCAACAAAAGCTTTTCTAAAACAAGAACAAATCCGCGCCTTACAACAGGTTGGTTTGACTTCAAGAGTCCACACAGCAAGCGGACAGATGATGAAATAGCCAGATGGTTTCCATCCAGTGATGCTTCACTCTCAGCTGCCCGTTCAAGACTGCCCAAAAACGAAATTTGCCGCTGCAATGCATGGGTATTGAATTTACTGGACTGTTTGGAACCCCCACAAGCCATTTCAGCTGCAAGAAGATCAAGAAGCCACGAGTACCCATTGGATCTGCAGAGTGCCTGACTGGAGTGAAGAAGAGCATGAAGAGTAGCCCAGGCTTTTGAGACCAAAGTTGGATCCAGAGCCATATCTCTTGCAAGAGCACTACTTCTGCTGACATCACCACTGGTCAGCCCCTCACTGGCCATGGTCACCTTAATCAGCTGCTCAAATTCCACATCCGGGTGTGTATGTGCTGATGCTAGTATGTCAAGAGATCTTGTGATGTCCTCTAGTAACTGTTCAGAAGGTCAACGGCATCAGCATAAGAACAGGTGTTTCTTGTAAGAACCTTGCAAGCTCAAAAGTCAGTTCACTTCTAAAACATCATGGCTATGACCTGGCATCTAGAACATCACTATTTCTCTGAAAGTAGGTAATCAGAGTACTGATCAAGAAAGGTCTCATAATTGTCACATAAATCTACCCAAAATCAGTTACACATACATCATTGAATCAAGTTTCCTCGGATACCTTCACGATTAACATATTGAAGTGACTCCACTCTTAGCAAGTTCACACCAGTGTCTTCCTAGCATATCTGTCAGACACAGGATTCCAGACCTAGCCCAACACAAGCTTGCCTACAGGTAGTTTTTATGATAGCTGGGTATTGGCTGGCTATACCAAGCAAATACTCAGTCAGTTGACATCTAGCTCAAGACTAGAACTGCAGATTTTGATGTGGATTGTTCAAACTTTCCACTTAGTGATTGTACATGTACCTGAGCATTGAGGCGACCATTGGTGACATCCCGTGACATGGCTGTAACAATGGACTTGGTGATGGTTTCACCCACCCCCTGCAACCCCTGCTTGAAAGCCAGTGCAAAGGATTCCGGAGCTTCTGCCAAGGCCAGTGTAGTTGCCACTGCTTGTATCTCTTCAACTCCTGGTGACTGTCTTCCAGTGAGGGTTGAAGAGTGGCACAGATTATGCACAATGTAATCAAAAAGGACCGCAAACAGATTGCACTTTGCCTCTGCTGCCCTGGCCCTTGCATACTGCACATTCCATGCACAGGATTTCAACATCAAGGTCTACAGCTATTGTGCTAGCAATTCACACATGCAGAAGAATTCGTGTCATGAAAAAGAAGCTCACATTACTCATTTGGGAAGTAAGATCAGATTACATGTCCACAATTAGACTAACTCCCTTACAGTTTCCCTGGAGACATTGTCCACAGTTCAAATGTATTCCTGTGAGCCTCATGTTGCAGATAAACAAGGAAGTACTTTGATGAAATTGTAATTACTGCCCTTCATACCCACCTCAATGCATATGCTTTCAATACCGCCTAGGAGAGAGAGTTGCTCTGTATCTAGTTTAGGTTTGCTGGAAGGGTCAACATCTGGCAATGCAGGGAGGCAGTACAAGAGGTTGCATGCCATCCGTATAATGCGGCTGTGAACTTCATCAGCCCATGCATGCACCCAGCTGACATCCAACAGTGCCTTCAACACCTGCCAGTTATTCAAGCTTTGCACATTTGAGCATGACATGGACTATTTGAGAAAAGCAATATTACAAAGTGTAACTGTGGCTGCGAAGAAAGGTCACTTTAATGCACATGAAATAAGAATGATGTGTTGTAGAGTGCCACCCAAGAGTAAAACAACATACCCTTATATCAAGTCCATTCAATCTTCGCCTCTGAATGCGACCCCGATCACAGACCATGTACAAAAGGCAGCTCAGTGCAGACGCCCATACACCTTCCTCCATTTCCTCGGACTATCATGACACCCATGCACATAGTCACACCATGTAAACAATCAGTCTTGAACCTCCTCATTTTGCTTCAGCCTCACTTCTAACCATCCAGAAATGCCCAGATCAGAGGAGACAAGAAGCTGCCCTTCAAAGACAGGTTCCACCCTATCTGAACCAGAGACAAACCAAAATTAAGATCAAGATCCTGGCAGCTCTCTAATACCAAATTGTCAACCAGTGCATGTGGCCTTTAAGAGGACCCAGAGAAACCATCACACCTGACCTCACATGGAAGATGCCTATGAGACTGCAGAGAAAACTCCACAACATTTTGCAATGAGCGCATTCATAACCCAGGACTAAATCATCAAGATTTTCTTGAACATTATCGCAGACAGAATTTCCCTGAAAGATAGTTCAAGCACTTCACAAGGAATGAGGAAGAAAATTTGTACCTGAACAAGAAAGAGCAACATTTCACAAAGGATATCCAGCAACCAGACTTCAAACTCTCCAACCCCTAGAGGTGTCCCACGTTCCGGCTTTTCAATTGATGCTTTGAGACCACCATTCTCTTCATGGACACCACTAGGATACAGCCTCCCCCTATCACCGGATGGCAATGTTCCAATCTCAGGCAGTAACGAGAAGGAACCACCATTCGGAGGAGCCGACTGGGGGACTGATGATGCTTCCTCCCTCGAAGCCTGATCTTCACTCTGCATAGGCTCCAAAAGGTGGGCATGTACTCCTAGATTCAGCACCAAGTCAAATGCACGCACTCTCACTGCTGCCTGCTCCGAGCTTAGCATTCCCTGTTGCCAGAATTGAAAACTTGTCCACCTTAGTTTTATTTGGTCAATCTGACAACCATGGTTGTGCAAAAAAAGGAATTCAAGCACAAAGGCTGCACCTTGTTGCTAATCATATTTACATCTTTTCCATTCCACACACTCTGCAGAAAAGTCTGTAAGACTGCACAATACGTATAGGCATGGTTGGCATGTGTCCATTCTAGAATTGTTCATGGCAACAAGCAACGGGCTATCAATCATATCAGTTAAAACATCATTGCAGCAAACTTAAGGAACATATGGAGTGCATGATCATTGTAAAGTCAGTTCCTGTATGCCTCTTGTCAGTACAATCCATCTCCTATCAAACCATATTCAATTAGCTTTACAATGCAAAAGGCCTTATGTCATCAGAGAACTGCCACACCTGTAATAAGGAAAGTGTGAGAGGAGCTGAAGTACGAGAGTCTGCCATGTACCTACAAATTCACCATGATTCAGTCAAACAACAACAATCAACTCCTCTCCACTGGAGCACAAAGAATTGCAAAGTCCGATGAGATTGAGTTCTGTGACCCAATTTAAGTCACAATATATAACTGAGTGCAATGCTGGAAAGCTGCTCCATTAGCAGCAAGCACTCAAGGACACAAGATAAAGACAAAGAGACAATCAACCTAGAGACAAATATCAAAGGAAAGTACTTAAACCTACATATCAATCAGAAGCTTAATAAGGACACTTGCTGCCACATCTGCTGCCTCAACACCAAGCTTTCCTGTCTGATTGCCAACTGGAAGTGTGCCTGAACTTCCAGATAATGCTGCCTCTGCACACACTGCCAGCACAACTTCTTCCATCTCTGCCTCACTTAACCGCAATGGCTGCTGCTCACTGTCCCCATCTCACAAATTCAATTGTATCAGATTGAAAGAGAATTGATGCACCAGAAACCAGGATCCTCATTGCACATGGCACAAAACTGCATCCTGACCTATATGTTGTCCTGATATATCCTGCAATTCCAAAATTGAGCACTCAAGGTTGGCTGTTAGTGTCAGTAACAGGTGTGTATACCTATAATGTCGATACTGAAACAAAGGCCGCGCCCGCCGCCGTATTGTGCTTGCTGCTCCATCACCATCCCTATAAAATACAAGGAATTATCCATTTTCAGCCTACATATGCAGAAAGCTGTTGTAAAAAGGGAAAACCAACTCATGGAAATTGTACAGACAAAACATACACATCTACAGTACTCACTCACAAGCACATCAATGTTAGACGCCTGTAAGGTGGAGGGTCCAGAGACCAGCAAGTAAAGTGTGGAGGGAATACCAGCGTTGAGAAGGATGGGATTTGCGCTTGGTGGCAGCAATGGCACAGAGATGAGAGCGTGTTGTGGCATGGTCAGTTATATTTGTCATGGTTGAAGGCCGAAGTAACTGGTCCACAATGGTCCCTTCTCCATTTGCAGGCTTGAGTTTGTCACCTTGTTTTTTGGCCGAAAGATCACTCTCTTTAAACTCCATGCCCTTGAGCATAAGAGCAGCTGCTCCTTGCTCCGCCAGACTTGGCATGCACTGCACATGTGGCCTTGCTATGCCACCACTGGCTTCCCCAGGACCCATGTCCCCAAATTCAGATGGAGTGCCAAAATGAATTCAAATACCAATACCTATTCATTATGCTCCTGTATTGGTAGCCAAGGTAGTCTCACAACAATGACCAACAATAAATTTCAGTACCTTCATGTTTCTATTGTTCAGTAAAGATGCACTGTAACATGACAGCTGTGAACCTGGATTCTCACAACAGAAATAGAACTCTACTGACCTATCCATCATGACAGGAGAAGGAGCCCATGCCAGTTGTGTCTTTCCTCCAACCCATCGCCACCTCAAAACATCGATTGCAATATACTGCTGGTCTTCATCCTCAATTTCTTCCAAGCCTGATATACCTCTTGCAACAGCTTTAGCCATTTCTCGATCTTCAGACATGCCCCATTTGAGACCCCCCTGGCGGGGGGAGACCAAAACTGGGAGGGGCTTTGTAAGAGTTGGCATGGTGCCACCAGTGAAGCCTTGGTGAGGATACTGTGGCAGGTGCCTCTGAACAAGTGCTCGCACATAGTTCAGTGATTTGACCAGTGCAGCTGATGCGAAGGTGGATGTTGTCACATGTGGGGCATTGCTGCTAATAAACAGTGATGCAGGCTCACTAGCAGGTTGACCCCAGGGTGTGCTCTTTTTGAAGGTATGACCTGTACCAGCATTGCTCTCTGCAATGAGACCCACACAGAAGGCATCGATCTGCTGCAGTGTTGAAGGTCTTGGTACATATCTGTCAACAAGCCAGTTTCTCAGAAAAAAAGGGATCCATAGTAGAGACAACCTCAGAATTGTAGGTAAATAGTGTGTTGTATTCTTGAATTTCATTCACCCAATTATATGATATTTTGTGCTTGGTAGTTGACACTTTCTCAAACTGTAAATGAGAACCACTTCACAAGCTCTACAGAAGCTACAAGACAAAACCCCAGGAACATTGGGCATGAGACCATCACAGTGGTGTGGCAGGCTTACCTGAAGAGATATTTCTTGAGGAGGGCAACACACTTGGTGATGACTGGTGGACTGTTCAGAAAGAATACAAATGGGAAATCAAAAAAATGACTGGAGAACTGAGATAAATACTCTTGAGACAACACATACAGATTTTCCCCCAGACTAGAGAAAATCCTTCTGACAAATGAGACACCCACAACTTGAAATATGAATATGCACAAACAAATCCATGAAAACATTGTCAGATACCTGCGGTCTCTCTCCGCAAGAGCATGGTCAATTAGTACACTGTATGCCGAGTCTACAGTCACTGGATTTGCAAGGTAATCCTGCCACAAGGCACAAGAGACCACAAAGCATGTGGCATTCATATCCACCAAAATAGTGCAATCATGTCATGCATTTTGAGGATATTTTGTATGTATGTATGTGTGTGTGTATATATATATATATATATCTCAGAATGCATGACACAATCTCTGGTCTCACCTTGAATGTTCTTCACCTGTCATTGACTCTGTACCACAGCACTTTTCTTCTTTTGGTATATTGATACAAAATTAGGTTTTTCACTCAGAGTTCCTTGAAAACCTAGAATGCAAAACCCTTTCAAGAGTAGGCATGTTCAAGAGCAGGTTCAAGTCATGGGTTCATAGCAATGAATTGGAAGAGAGCAAAGAGGTCCAAAAGCAAGAAGCTTCAGACAGCAGCTCAAATCCCTGAAAGACTAGAATTTGCATCTCTCTCCTTTGTTAAGAACCTGAGCCTGCAGAGCAGAATTACTGAGCCACAGGTTGGGCATGCTTGCAACCTCTCTGATTGATTCTTTGGGCATTGAAATGAATCTCATGGATCCAATCTTGAGAATCTCACAAAGAAAAAACTAGGTTCCACTCATACATCGTTGCTCAATCTCATGGCTTACTTGAAGGCATGAGCATCAAACTACATTGTGTACTTTCCTCATACCATATGGCACTGAAGACCTTCTAGTATAGCTGTTCTTTGACTCGGGGAGCTAGAAAGGCTGCGATGAGAATCTGAAAGAGAGTGTAAGAGCTACAGCTTTTCTTCGGGCAGCGGCAGCGAAAACCCCAAACGTCATACCTGAATAGTGCGAACAGCTTCGGATGGGAACGTGGGCGTAGATGCATGATGAGTGGCGGAAAGACAGTCTGCCACAGCTCGTCGGAGTGGCTCCGGATGCTTCCTCTGCTGCTGTCGTTGCCGTTGTGCCATCGCCAAGCGGGCAATACCAGGAGCGATCCCGGAACCATCTCTCCGGATGTGATGAGGAGATCCAGCCACAGCAGCAGCAGCTCCCGCAGCCAAGGATGATGATGATGCGCCAACTCCTCCTCCATCTCTGCCGCTCATCGAACCCTCCTTGTCCCTTGGTTCTTCTTGCGATACGGAACGCATTTCCTGCCCCTTCACAAACCCTAATCCAACCCGTCCCCAAATAGACACTCCCCCGTCCTCTCTCTCTCTCTCTCTCTCTCTCTCTCTCTCTC
>Ga0209208_10006216_pt1 | contig 16483 bp, 14 predicted proteins | sample S1TSphfallax_3_FD_187694 | JGI IMG/M metagenome (GOLD analysis project Ga0209208, IMG submission 187694) | Host-associated microbial communities from peat moss isolated from Minnesota, USA - S1T2_Fd - Sphagnum fallax MG (SPAdes) (version 2) | ecosystem: Host-associated > Plants > Peat moss >...
CAACTGATAGATATCCTTTGAGGTTTTCACACCACCTTTTGCATGCCCTGTCTGAGAGAGCCTTCAGTTGATGTCCTGGAAGAGTCTCACATAACCCTTTCATACCCTTTCTGAGAACCTTCCACTGCTATCCTTGAAGGTTGTCCAATACCCCCCTGGATATATCCTTTCTGATGATGTCCTGGAAGGATCTCATAACCTTTACATATCCTTTCTGATATCCCAGAAGGTTCCCCATCGCCTCTTGATACCGTTTCTGATGCCCTTGAAGGTTCTCAGTTCTCATGACCCCTCCATATCTGTTCTGATATCCTTTTTAATACCCTTCCTAATCCCCTTGAAGGTCCCACACCTCACCTTCTCATACCCGTCTTGATACCCTGGAGACTTTGCCGTCGTCGACCTGCGCAGCGCAGTGTGAGAGACGATGCTTAGTCTTTTCCCTCTAGTTTCCGTTGCCGATTTTGCTGCTCCATTTGGGCGTTGCGGATTTCGGGAGCTTGTAGAAGAGATCTGAGGTGAAGAAAAACACGAATAAAAACAATAAACGTGACCCATTCATTACTACTCGGCTTGACTTCTTCCTTCATCTTCACAGTATTGGATTCTGTTTTCACAGATCGAGCATTGTGGGTTGCGGTTTCTGCCAGGTTTGAAGAAGAGATCTGAGGTGAACAACAACAACAACCCAAAAACCAAGCGACCCATTCCTTGCTTTCGCTGAACTTCCCTTCTTCTTCTTCTTCTTCTTCTTCTCAGCAGCATTTCCCTTCAAGTATTGGATTCTCTCTCTTCCCATTTCTTCTTGAAGAAGAAGAAAAAGGGAATGGACCTGCATTGTCTTTTTTCTGTGACCCATTTCAATTCAACCCCCATTCAAGCTCTTGCAATTTTCATTTCTCATGTTTCTCTCTCACTCTCTCTGTAGCCATTTGTGTACCTGCAGAGATTAGGTTTCTGCAGCATTCGGGGATTAGGGTTTATGGTGTGCAGGGTTTGCATGTGCAATGGCCAACCTCTTTACACATTAGTGAGAGCTTTTCCTGTCCCTCTATCCGAGTTCTGAATTTGCAAAGGAGACTAATGCTTCTGGAATCTCAACTGACTGGAAGTCATGGCAGAACTGCAGGGTTTGGTGATAACATTTTCTAGCTTTCAATGGAAGTGCTTCGGGAACAAATGTCCTTTTTGCTGGAGCAAGGACTTTATGATTCTGCAGAACTTCTGGTAGGTAGCTTCTTCACACAGGTGTTCTGTTTCTCTGTCTGTCAATCCTCACATTGCTGGTAGGGAATTGCAACAGTCTTTTTATGTTTTCTGTTTTGTAGAGCGCACAAATAAAGTATGCTGAGTGGCAGTGATATGGTGGGGGGCACTGGGGGGGATTGGTAGGGTTGTTTTCTGATGTGTGCACCAACAGCCAACAGTGAGATTATTCCCAGCGTACGAGCTGAGAACATGGTATACTCCCCCCCTCCGTATGTATGTATCTTTAGAGGGTTGACTGTAGAATCCTCTTCTTGAGTTTTGAGAGGCACAAAAAGGTTGATCAATGGGATGGTCAGCTCGTTTCTCGTAAGTCGAATATCTTCAGTGTTAGTCTATGTAATATTTCACCTTGTTCAACATTGTTGTTGTTTCAGGTATTGCTGGCAGATGCACTGTATGGAAAGAAGGAATACCGAAGAGCTTTGGTAAGCACTGCAATTAGCCTGCTGTACACTCTATCTAGTATCTCTTTCTCTCTGTCTCCGTCTGTCTCTGTCTCTGTGTTTGTCTGTAGCAAATAGAAAGTATGGGGCAGTGAGGATGTGTGGGTGGCAGAATATGTACAGGCAAGCACTACAGCAATGTCGTGTAAGTCCAAAGCAAGCTATGGGTGGAACCAGGACACCTGTGCAGTCAAGGCTACCTGCTGTCAACCTAACTCACTTTTCCAATATAAATGAGAATGAGGTACAATGCTGCTCCTGCCAAAGCCTAAGGGGTGTTCTTGGAATAGGGCTTTGGGTAAAATTATTGACATTCTTTCGTTTTATAATTTGAATTCCAAACTGGGTTTTTCTATCTTCTGATCCAGAGTTGATTGAATGTGTGTGTGGTGTGTACTGTACATACATTACAGGTGAAGTATAAAATTGGGCTTTGTCATTTAGCTGTCCATGATACACGTTCCGCACTCTCTGAGGTTCTGCTTTATCCCAGTCCTCTTGTGTACACTCACCCTATACTCTCCTGCAATCTCACTGTTTTGCTGGTAGTGTTGGTAGCTTGGTGCTTTGTAGAAATCCTCACTGGGATGAAGTTGTATCATTGTTTTCCCCTCTGGTTTGCATGACAAGAATGTTTAGCTTTGATTTTGCAGATTGAGGGCATTCCATCAAAAGCAAAGACACTGCGCATAAATATGACACTGGCAAAGCTGTACAGAATGACAGGCTATGACCGAGCAGCTACTGCAGCGTACAAGGAGTGCCTTAGGTTCCTTCTACTACTTCATTTTTTCTCAAGTGTGGCCAATCTGTTTGTTCTTTCAATATTGCATTCACATGTGCTTAATCCTTGCAGCCCAACTGCATACTTTGAGCTTTATATATCTATAGAAATGGATGTAGTGGTTGCTGGAGATTTGGTGTGGCTTTATGGGCTTTTAGCACAGTTGATGAGGCAAATCCCAAGTCTTCTTTTTTTTCTAAGTTTTTTTTTCTCCATTTGACATTCCTTTGAGTTGGGGTGGTGATGATGATGGATCTAGGCAATGTCCTTATGTGCTGGAGGCAATTGTTGCATTGGCAGAGTTAGGCACTACTCCAAAAGAGATACATTCTCTGTTCCCACAGGTGTACATCAATCAGCAAATGCAGGCAGGGCTTTGTTAATATGGAATAAGTTTGCAGTTCTCCAAAAGATTGGTTTATGCACTGTTTAACTGACTTATTTACAACTTCAAACCTGCAGGTGCAACAAAGTAAGAGTGGCAGAGTAGTGACTGATCACATTGAACCTGTACGGTGGTTACAGGTAATCTGTGAAAGTCATGTACCCAGTTATGTTTAGGGTTTTTGTCTTAGTTTTATTGCTCTCACATCATTCAGCAAACCTGCCAAAGTCTCTACTACTGTAATCTACATTCCTGTCATTGATGACAGTCTTGGTTGTACACAATGACTATGTAATAGAGGATTGAGGAACTAGGGTGGTTGTTGCTTTACCATCTCTTGCAGAGATATGCTGATGGGCATTGTGGCATTGCAGCACATGATTACAAAGGTATTCTGAGCACACAGAAACTTTGTCAGGAATCTTTGCTGTGCTTTCTTATAGACCACAGGTTGCCCTCATTGAGAGAGGTTATCTTTCTTATTTGGCATACAATGTTAATGTATGGAGTATCAAATAGTCTGCACACAATACTGGTTCTGATTGAGGAAGGAAGAGACAATATTGTGCTTATTGTTGAATGGACATCAGCAACATGATCAAGAGCATATACTTGGCAGCTCCTTTCTTTTCCCCCAAAACTTTACTCATGAATTTGGTGAACAGGAGGGCTGGACAATTTCAACTTCCTTGGGCAGCGCTTTCCCAACAATCTCCACATCTTGCTAGAAATTGCCAAGGTGTGAACCTAAACCCTAAACCCTAAACCCTATCATGTATGGTAGTCTGAGAAGGGAGGTGGGGTGGAATAATGTTGTTTTTTGGGTCTGGAAAAAGAGTCATATTTTGGTTTTTTGTTTGCGGGGTTAGATTGAATAGTGTGCAAAGATCTGTGTAGAAGTAGCTTAGATTCTGACCTTCCTCCTCTTTGTTTTCCTGGTCAATTCATAATCCTCCTACTCATGCTAATGTCCTTTGCATTCTCACGTCTTTAAGATTATGAGCAATACGGTGGTAGAGATACTTTGTTTGTCGAAGTCAAGAATGTGGCATTGAACAGTTACATTGAGAAACAGGTTGTGGGTCATGGGGTGGGGGAAAGGTTTCAGTATGGGTGGTCGGGTGGGTGGGGGGGCATGAGGGAGCAATGGAAGGATAAAAAGTGAATTTGGCTGCTGGGCTTAACAAATTGTGATGATGTTGCACAGGCAGAGACAGCACTAGGAAGAGGTGATGAAGGTGTCCATAACTTTGAGAAGGTAAAGGGGCAATGGGGTTGGTTCACACATGTCTTATGTGCATAACTTTGGTCTTCTGGGTGCTAGATGTACCCTCATATGCTGACTTGTAAGAATAAGGTGTTGTCTACATCAGGGGAAAACTTTGCTGATGGTATATTGATTACGTGGTTTGTACAGGCAAGACAGGTTGACCAATATAATGTGACAAGTATGGATGAGTATGCAATGCTACTGCGTACAAGGGGTGACCATGCAGAACTGAACCACCTTGTCCATGGCCTGCTTAACATTGATTCTACCAGGCCTGAAGTTTGGGTTGCATCAGCAATCTACTGGGAAATGCGTGATGACAAGCCTAAGGCTCTAACATATGCAGATAAGGCATGCTCTTTTTCATTCTTTCTCTCTCTCTCTCTCTCTCTCTCATCCCCTGAAAGCCATTGGGGGCTAAAGAAGTAAGTGAGGAGGGTTCATGGCTTTTCACTGCTATTCATGATGAAGGTGACAGTCTGGCACTTTGTGAGCCACACTCATAAGGTTATGACTGCACCCATTACTCTGTTTACCTTTGAAAGTTTTTGTGGGGATTTTCTCTGCAATCCTCATAGATATGTTTCATCTTTTCAAATACCCAACCCCTCACTTTGGATTTTTTTATTGTTCTCCTTGTTTCCTCTGTTTCATTCGGCGTCAACAGAGCATACGGGTGGATGAAAGACATGCAACAGCTTATATTGTTAAGGTCTGTTTCCAATCTACTTCAGCTTATGGGTCCTAATTTGATTTAGTTCTTCTTTGCTAGTTTACTGTTGAGATCATCTTTAAATGTCTCCTTGAGGGATGTTGCAAACAAGCTGCATGATCCAGTATGTCCTGTTCAATTTGAAATTTGGTTGGTTTGCCTTCTGGGTTCTAAAGACCTGCCCATTCCTGTTCTTGATTCTTCAGTTGATGAGAGTTTGCCTATCTGGCAGGGAAACTTGTGTCTGGCATTAAGTCGATCAGAGGCAGCTGTGATGGCCTTCAGGAGGGCCCAAGCACTCAAGGCAGACCTCCGGTCTTACCAAGGTAGACACACCCCCTGCTTGGAAAGCTAGTTCCTAGTGAGGAGTCAACCTGAGATCAGAGTCCTCATTTGATGCAACACATGGTGATCAGGATTGGTACGAGCATATTTGGCAATCCCAAAGCAGAAGGAAGCACTCTGTGCTGCACGGGAAGCTATGAGAGCAATGCCACACTCAGCAAAAGCCCTCACATTAGTTGGTGATGTTTATGCCCACAACCCAGATGGGCGGGAGAAGGTAATATCATCTGCCATGGATGGGCATTGCTTTTGGATCTTGTTGAATGTTTGAATGCCGAAAATATGCAACTGTTGTTGTTTGAGATTACTCCTCAGTGAGATCTTTTTCCTCAAATACAGGCTCAGAAGTTCTATGAGTCAGCATTACGGTCAGAGCCAGGGTTCCTGGGAGCTGTGCTTGCGTTAGCAGATCTCCATGGTAGGGAAGGACGAAATGATGAGGCGACAGTGTTGTTGCAACAATATCTGAAGAACTGGGCTGATGATTCCCTGCACACGAAGCTGGCACAAATTTTAGCAGCCACTGAAAAGCTCGGGGAGTCTCTATCGCATTATCAGACTGCTCTAAGGTATGAGCTTTCAAACAAACACAGGAATAGAGGTCTCCTGCTATATGTTCAGATTTACTCCTTTGGGTGGTATTCATTGTGAATTTTGTAAGCTTGCTACATTCCTTTTTCTGGAGTCTTGAGTTCAATGGCAACTACTACTGTTTCCATGTAATTCTGTAATGAGAATGAGCTGCTCTGGCAAGTCCCATATGTATCTAGAACCTTTATGGTTCTGTCTCTGTCCCTGGATTGGTACTTCAAACTTATGCTTTTATGAATGACTTGCTCATGTCAGCATTAATCCACTTAACGAGGCAGCTAAAAAGGGACTTGAACGCCTGGAGAAGCATATGAAGGTACTTACTTCTGTGTATCTGTTATTCAATACGTAGTGCATACTACAACCATAGTAACTTAGAAATGGACTCTTCCTGTACGGACAAGTCCTTTTGGTTGGAAAACATGTTCAAGTGCTTCAAGAGCTATGTTGGGACTACAGAATAGCACCTCAGACAGGTGAGCCTGGTCTTTCTGCTAGGAATCATTGTTCATTGTTTTTGGCCTTTGAAGCTACAATTTTTTTAACAGTGTAGATGATGTTGGCCAATGACAACCTCAGAGGCATCCAGAATGTTGTATTGTGCCTACTTCAATTGAGCTTGCCATCATGCCTCTTAAGATCTCATATTATGAAGTTGGGAGGGGTCAAGTAGGGAGTAGATCCAGATGCACTGGAGGATGAAGAGGAGAATGAAGGCGAGGATGCTGATGCTGATCCTGAAGAAGGAGAGTTTCCGTAGCTTCGCAACAATGCAGAAAGCCTTCACAACTGGTGAACATATTATTTCATAAAACTGCAGTTGGAGTGAAGTTGCTTCAAGTTGAGAAAATGCCTGCATGCCCTGTCTATGGCATGTTTTTTGTTATGTGTGTGTTCCTCTTTTCTGAAGTCCTTGATCTTGTTGGCAGGGCTGTTGTTAACCAAACTTTACTCTCTCCATGAGAGTTATATTCACTGGAGGAATTTCTGAGTGAACCTAATGGACGTGACTTGGCTGAGTATCATTCAGTGGAGGATGGAGATGAATGCTGGCCTTGAATGTCAAGCAGGGCCTATCTCTCCATTGGTAGGCTACTGCCTTTTGCCAACCAGACAGCTTCGTCTAATCTTTGAAATGAGCACTAAGGCAGTTGCCATCCCACCTCTACTCTGATCAAATGGTTTGATCATTCTGGGTAGCAACATGCACCTAGTAGAGTCTGAATCCTCAAAGTGGTCATGTGTGTTGCCTGTTGGGCCATTGGCTTCTCGCTCTACTGAAAGATCTCTATTGAATGATCCTAGCCCATTAAGACATAGCATGACACCCAGTGATACCCATTGGCACTGGGTATTATGAACGTTAGACAAAATCTCTGATAGTTGGGAAGGAATGCAGTAAAGCTTTACAAACCAAGATCCAGTTTGTTATGACAATCATGGGTTTCATTTCACATGATTTTACGCCAAGACAAACTGTAGAGCAAATGTATTCACTACCTTCTTTTCCAAGAATATTGGACTTGGGAAGCAGGCTCATGATACTGTAGTGAGTTCTTGGGAGGTAGCCCTGAGAACAACAGAAACTCGTAGCAGAGGACTGCATTTATTGAATGGTGCACCTGTCACTGGTGCCCAATTTTTGGCCAGTCTAGTGCATGTAACTGACAAAAGTATGCTCATTGCCAATCACCCTCCTTCCATCCCTGCTCCAAATGGCAGTCCTACACTTCAGTGCAAACCCATTGTCTGAATGCACAAATCTGTCAGGGTGAAATGCAGGTATGCGTTTGCTCTGGACACCAGCCAGTGAACACAAATTACAAAAACAGATGTGTCAGCTGGTATGTGCCCTCACTAGTTCACATCCTCAATTTGTGAGATATATATAAGTGGAGAATGAGAAAACATCACAAGTTGAGAGGAGATAGTGGGGGATGATGAATGCCTTTCTTTCAAGCAAGTTGGTATGTTATTCCGGTGAAGAAAAGATTGAATAAAAAATATTGGGAATTTTTGTAAAACATGTAAACCCAATTTTTGTATGCATTTTAGTTTTCTTACGAGTCTCATCTTATAATTCTTCACAAAAGCATCTAGCATAGTAAATGATTGGAAGTTGGTTTTTCAAATTTATGGGTTGGATCTATTACAATTTTTGTTTTTAGAAGAATGATATGGTATGGTATAATGGGTTTACAAATGTGGGAGTTTTTTATCAATGGTTTTCAAATTCATAGAGAGATGTGAAATTTTGAAGAATTGAATCACTGCTGTAAATCACAATCACAAGTTCTAATTTGTTGTAAAACTTAGTGCCTTGGGGATTGTGTAGTGTGTAAATGGAATTGGACTTACCTAGAGAACCTCCCAAATTTTGTGTCAAAACAGAAGTTGAGAATTTTCTTAAAAACGAACACTCCTTTAAGAAACTTGTCTAAGAATTTTTTGTACTTGACAATCATCAGCGTTTGTTGAAATCTTTTGTTGTTTCAAAAATTGCTTGTTAGCTTCAACTTGAATATTGCATCTCAAAGTTGATAGTAAACATATAAAGTACACACTTTACACCCATAATGGTAACTTGGTGGGTAGTTAGGGTGATTTGGTTGTTGTAGGTCAAGAGATTGTAAGCACATAAGTGCACATTTTATGTCCATAACCTAGTCAGTAGAGAGTAGTGTTTTCTTGTCCATTTCTGCAAAGCACTAGTGGGGCCATATTTGCAGGGCATGGGGTGCTGAATTGGCTACAACTAAGATGTGTTGGAAGCTTTGTTTGGCCCCATTGGGAATTCTTTTATCTTAACATGGTTGTCACTTTAAAAACTTGAAATTCAATCTTTCGGACCTTCCTTTAACTTTAAAGGTAAAGAAATTTGATTACACTGGGAATTCAAGTAGAGGCTTTTGGTTAATCTTCTTAACATGTCACCTTAAAAACAACAAGTGGCAAATGGGTAATGAACATGCTGCAAAGTTTTGATTTCATAAAAGCGAACATAGAAAAGCACTTTTCATCTTCCACACTATGTACTATTTGCACCATGGCTAATTCAGCCAATTTTAGATACTTAGGTTTTAATACTTGTATTTGCAAACAAGCACTTCAGATGCTAACATAGACACCACATTTTGGTCAAATGTTTGATGTCAAAAGGTGGAGCTATGCATGTTGCTACATTTGGTTTCATTTGTCAACTTGAACGTGTCTTGTTGATTATCAAGGTCATTAGCATTCAAGACTTTAAACACAAAGGTTTCCACCCTAAATGTTCATAGTTCATATTTGCTTGTTGGTTTGTAGGGTTGTCTAGTGTCATCTTCAATGAGAATATTTTTTATTTTGCCATCAATTTTTTTATTAAGATTCAACATTGAAATCCATTTTGTTTTCACATTCCGAAAAATCTTGTTGTCATTTGTTACCAATATTTCAACAAGTTTTGTACATAAACTCTAAATGCATTTTAGGTGAATGTGAAAATAACCTGCAAGGTAACAAATTTTGAAGGCATATGACCAAAGATAAACCTAATAAGGTCTGCATTATCAAATTAGCGTGATGGGGTATACAATTGATTACTAGAGAATTAGGTGCATTGTTGTCACATATTAGTTTTGTAACATCAATTTTTATTTCTTGAAAACATTAATGCCATCTACCCCAAAATATATGAGTTTTTAGGCAATTTAGTTTGGCGGAAAACCACCACCTATCAACAACACCCCCATAATCACCTTAATTTAGTTATCATTCTTTAATCTAACAACCATCCAATATAAAGAAATGAGAGTGAGAATCCTTACCCAAATTTTCATCACATAGCAAGCCTGATTTTAGCAAACAATTTATAATGGACATTGATTAGTCATTACAGGTAATTGGGGCAATATTGTCATAAAAGGAAGATAAAATGAAAAGGTGGTTGCTTATGTAAGTGAAAACCTATCTCCAACACAAAGTAAATTCCGCCTTATGGAAAGGGAACATTATGCATTGATATGGGGGATAATGCATTTATGGAAATACTTGCACACGAATCATTTCATGTTATGAATTGTTCAAATGGTTAGCATGTTAAATGTCCATGGAAGAAGTGGCAAATGGATCAATTGATATGTTATAAGACTTTAATTTTAATATAATTTATTGGCCATATATGTGACATTCTAATGTTGATGCATTGAACAAAAACCCAATGGGAATGCAAAGGATGATGATTTTAATGTGGATATTTGGGATGTGAACATTTTTTCACTAACAAAGGAGAAAAATGGTTAGGTTTCAAGAGGCAAAAACCATCATTCGTGTAGCATCATGAGTGTTTTAAAATTAATTATTGGAGGTTTGTTGATGATTGTTAAGGGAGGAAAATCTTCCTAGGCTATTTAACACCATGAACATCCTAGTAATTAATTAGTTACAATGGTATATTTACTTACCATCTTCTATTTAGCTAGGGGATGAATTTAATGGGGTGGTTAATTAATGAGGATAAGGATTGATATTTGTTATCCAATCAACTAATGGGATGTGTGAAAGAAATTAAAATAATGAAAAGATAAGGAAACTCATGTGTGTTGGGCAACCTTCATTAGTTCCTTATTTATCCCTTGAAGAGGAAAAAGAAGAATCATTATTATTATCATTCTCAGGTAGCATGGTAAGAAGAAATATTGAGAGGTTGGGAGAGTTGCTAGGATAATCATGTTGTACTTGATGTTATACAATGAAAAATGCTTGAAGGTTGTGTGGAATCAAGTGCATTATTTCCTCTTATTTGTATTGACTTTTAAAAAGGTAGGGCAAGTAATTCCTTCTTAGTTGATGTAAAATATTAGTTTCATGGTTTTATTTTTTTTCTCTTGTAATGAAATTACTCTCTATACTTGCTACTGGAATATGAAGGTAGGGTTGTTGCAAGAGGGTAGTTGTTGCTAAAGAGTAGTAGCATGAAAATATCCACTAGATTTAAGGGTTGCAAAGGGTAGATTGATGTTGTAAATGATAAACAATAGTTATAAGAAGTCTACAAACGCTCTTGCTCTTCTTTCAAGTCTGTAAATGATAGTAGTTGCAACACAATGACAATTGTTAAAGGATGACAACTATTGAAGGCTAGTAACTGTTGTAGGTTGGTAGTTACTACATGATGATAACTATTGCAGGACAGTAGGTAAACAGAAGATAGGTCTCTTTCATGTATTTCTATTTTTCCTGTTATTTAAAAAAAAAATTCAACAACCTTTTGCTTAATGGTAATTATGTTGCTAAATCCCACAGTTTTACAATGGTCATCATTTGTACATGTTGAAACAATATTAAAAAAAGGTAGACCATAAAGTGAAGTTATAATGGAAGAAGATAATTGAATTCAGAAAAAGGAAAAGATGAATGGAAATATTGAAAGTAAAAAGTGGGAGGTTGTTTTTAAAAAGGAAGTTTTTGGCCTTTTAGGATAAGTAATAAGAGTTGGAATCAACCTAATCACAAAAAAGATGGTTTAGTGCATGAAGGAACAATAAATTGATTATGCAAAATTAGAGGAAGAAGAGGATGAACATTTGACAAGCACACAAGACATTGATATTTGGAATGACATTACATGTATGAACATGTTGAATGGGGGTGTTTTACTAGAGAGATTGTTGATTCCATGGAAGTGGCACGTGTCAAAAAAAAAATTTTTGAAATATTATTAGCATGACCATAAACTATTTTTCAATGGAATTTTTGTGCCAAAGCCAAAAGAAATAAATACATCAAGATATCGGTCATTTCAATGAGTGTCAGACTTTTGTAAAAATGTGAAAAAGGTATTTTTAGCATAATGAGATTGAGGAGGTAAGGTTAGTGGTAAAAACTTGTCAATAATGCCAAATGGTGAAGAGGATAACAAATATCCATTCAATAGATGATGTAGAATTGAAATTTTTTGTTGTGTGTGAGTTGTTTTTTGAAATGACAATGGAAATTACAAGTATATCATTTTAAATAAAAATTGGGAAACAAGTACATACTTGTTGCAAGTGACCATTATTGAAAGGGGTGCGAGGTTAAAGTAATTCTTGATCATGGAGTGACAATTACAACCTAGTTTTTGGAGGACAATTTTTTTTGCAAGTGTGGTGTTAATAGATTTGTCCTCACATACAATGGAGGGGAATGGTTAATCGAATTAGATGTTATGTGCAATAGTTACAGGATTATTCATTAATACATAGCACTACAATGGCCACAATGGAATCAGATGGTGGAACATCTTATCAAAACCATAAAACATGGAGTCATTATACTTTTCTTATGCTAGAATATGCTAATTCACAAGATGAACAATTAGCCAAAATGTTGTTTGGTTACTACTATGGCATCTAGGTAAATACCCAATTCTTCCCTATCATGATGTTAACTAGGAGCACATTCAAGTTTAGGGTTCATAATTATCTATAATATCCAATTATGGCAATTGATGAGGAAGTTGATAAAAACAGAATGGTAGAATAGTTGTAAAAAAGATGAAACTTGTTGCCAACATTTGTGAAAAGGTTTTGCTCAATGTTGAGAAAGTCTAAAAGAAACAAAAGTGGGCATATGTTTTGAGGAGAAGTAAAAAATCATTTGTAAGACTTGTTTTAGGAGGGACCTTAGTGAAGATGAATAAATGAGGTCACAAGAAGGTTATATTTTTTAGTTGTAGGGAAGGCCCCTATAGATTTGTTTGGTATGTGGATGGAAATGGTGATGTTGATTTTGATGAAAGAAGCAAAGTTTGTATCATCAAGGATGCATATGAATAATGATGGGAGTATTCGAGAATTTTTTTTGGAATATACCGTATTGACCAAAATTGATTAAAGATGTGGGATTCAACTTTTAAAAAGGGTAGGGTTACATATGTGACCCAAAAGGATGTGGTTCTATACAAAATTATGGATTCAATGTGAAAAGGGGACTTCAACCTTGACATGGACCAAGGATGTAAAAATGTGAATGAAAAATGGTTTAGGGTTTGGAGACATTGACATAAAATTTTCACTGCGAGGAGAAAAGTTACAATTGTTTTTTCTCGAAGGATGGCTATGGCCGTAAAGAAGGCTTATGGAAACAATGATTGTGCTATGCATGTTGTGTGTTTTTTTGTTAGTTTCGTTTTGGTGCTTAAGCTTTTTTGAACTTGTTGCTAATGCTAAAAAGGAAATTGCATTGTTGAATGGCCAATTGGTGATGTTGAAAAAAGAATGGACCAAGGAATTAGTGGATGGGAATATGAATTGAATTGAAATGAATCAACAACGTAGGGTGAATTTAAATGTTTAGTAGAAAATAGTTAAGTCCTTGTATTTTTGAAATAGATAACATGTGTCCAAAAGAGAGATAATGACAATTTTTCCCTTGAGTGATGGAGGTGTGGAGTTATAGAGGTAATTAACATTGTGCCAATGTTGGACACCTTAAATTGAGTGATTGTTGTTGAAAATTTTCACTACGCCCATTAATTAGGATTAGGTCAAAACATTGTATGATCAACAATGTTATTAATAATTGAGGTTAGAGTGTGATGACAAACTAATTTTTTTTTGAACATTGGGGGATTGCACATATAGTTGGATGAATGGGGCAACATGGAGTGAGATGAGAGACTTGTAAAATTGGAAATAATATCCAAAAAGGGGGCATATTTTTTTTAATAAGAAACCTTAATCATGGGGTATCCTTAAGGCAAGTGAATCGAGGTCCCTTGGGAGAGAAGAGAACTAAATGTGTTAGGAAAATGGGATAGAAGGGAAATGATTTTTGCATTTTGGGTGGGTTTGGCCTCATAAGTTTTGCGAGTGGGTGGGTATGTCGAAGGTCATTTTAATTGTGGAATTGCAAATAAATTTAGTTGAAATAGGTTCATGAGAGGTAAACATGAGGTTGGACTTTAGCGCCTAGTTGTGCATTGCATTTGGGGTGGAATTAAGAATTCAAAAGATCAAAGGACAAAAAGGGTGCTAATCCTAGGTCACATCTTAAAATTTAAGTTGATTGATTGACTTGAAAATAGTAGAATTGTAACTAGATATCATAACTCAGGATGTAAATGCTTGATATCATGAACTTCATATTTTAATGTTGAAACCTTGGACTATAAAATCTTGGATGGAACTATTCTACATGTTTTAAGGTGTTCATGCAGTTGAATTCTATAGAAAGAGTTTTTAGCTTGCTTGTTTTTGTTCACAATGTTTTCTAATATACATTAGAATAATGTTATTCTACAACTATAAGTTTTGATTTGTGAATGTCAAAAGCGGTTCATAATATTTTTTAGGAATTAGTTGGTAACCAAAACATATTATCATTAAAAAATTTGAGGCTACGAAAACTGACATGACATATTTGACAAAAAAAAGGGGGGGTTAGTGGAACAATATGATTTGAAAAAGAAAAACTTATGTGAAAGTGGAAGGTCTAACCTAAACACTATGATTATTGCATTAAAATTGGTTGTAAGTTGTGAAACATTAGGTTTCAACCATGCATTTTCTAAAACATGCCAAAATGCAAAAATGGATTAAAAAGTTGACAAAGACTTGAAATACATATTTGTCAAGTCTATAAAAGGGGACTCGCAAAAGTGTATAACTTATCCGAAGAAATATGGGAAAAATAAACAAGAATGAAAAATAGAACAAGTATTGATTTTGGTCTTCACCTAAGAAAACTAAATATCATAGGTGAAGATAATGTAATTTTCATTTTTAAACTAAAAAAAAAGTTGCATTTTCTTTTTTATAATTTTATTTGCAAGAAACAACATTGTTTAATATATTCATTTGCTAGCAAAATCATGATGTTCCAAGACTTCAACTCTATAGCTTTGCAAGGCTATTTTTCTATGTTACAACAAACAAAATGTGTGAAGATGTTTGGTCAAATGCCACCTCTTTTGACATGGCACATTTTTTATACTATTGTTGGCCATCTTTCCCCTATTGTATTTTTGTGTGTTTTAAAACAACTTTGGAGTCATTGTGTGTTAAATGATACATTATGCTTTGTCATATCCATGAGTTTGAAATTGAAGGATAGTTGAATCACAAATTTAAGATTGAAAAGATTTTTTGAACCTAGAATACTTACTTATTTTAAGGAGGTGTCATTTGTAATCAAACTTCTTAAAAGAGTTGATTTTTGTGAAGAAAAGTTGACCCAATGATCATCTAGTTCCCCCTTTAGCTTGGCAAAGTTAATTAAGATTGATGCAAACTTAGAAAAGAAGATTGAAGAGTTTGAAGAAAATTTTGAAAAGGGAAAAAGAGTTTTTCTCAATCCACATTTATGGAAGAAGGTTGCTTTTGAGGAATTTGTGCAAAAAGAAACCTTTGCATTCACATCCGAACGAGAAATCACATGGAGTGTAAAAAACAAGCCCCAACCCAACATTCAACAATAGAAAGAGATTGACAAGCTCTAATTGGACAACGCACGCTGTAAATAGACAATCATAACATGCATTTGCCCATCTGCATACAATTATACCTTAACATAGTTATCATGCTTGGAACCTATACTCCCTTACACATCATTTCAAGTCATCATCTATTTCCACAATTGATGTATATAAAGTCCAATTGACTCCCACACAGTGTGTCAATTGCCATTCATTCATCATCTAACGCCTAGATACAACATCAAAAATTGAAACAAGTTTCAACACAAATGCCCAAATAACCACCAAATGGTTGTGCCCTTTTGTACAGAGAAAACATCCATTGCATGTATATGTCATTTTTATCACCAAATGAAAATAACATATACACACAATGGTATATACCAAATAGCATTACAGTAACATATTTGAAATTGTTGATAGTCTTATGAAGGCACCACACATAGTTAAAAGGTGTGGCATCATGGGTATTAATGCAGGTCCAGGATCTTCTTCCTCTACATCATCTTTGTCTGTGAGTTGCAAGATTATTCAATAAACTATGACACCTCCATTACTTGATTCATGAAGAGCAGCAGTGTGCAATCTAGAACATGCAGTGCACCTCCATAGTGAGAGAAAATGAATAGGAGATTAGTTCAGTCAAGAAGGCATATAGTACAGAGTATATTTCAGTGGTTCATTCATTTGGGATCCAAAACCTACCTAGGAAACTTGTTCGCTTGGATTTAGTTCAAGGGAAGATTGCCTTACTCCAACTGCAGTGCACCATGGCAGATAAAACAGATAGTTCCAGGGAAGCTTGCCTTACTCCAACCGCAGTGCACCATGGCAGATAAAACAGATAGTTTCGGGGGAAGCTTGCCTTTCTCCAACTGCAGTGCACCATGGCAGATAAAACAGATAGTTTTGGGGGAAGCTTGCCTTTCTCCAACTGCAGTGCACCATGGCAGATAAAACAGGTTTCAATTGAACAAAAAAAGAAGGAACCACAATCTGCATCACAGAGTCATGAAGAGCAGCCAACATCAGAGAAAGAGAATAACTCTCATAAGAATTGAGAAATCTCCATACCAACTGATTAGAGAGCCAGAACACAGTTAGAACTTTTCCTTGATAAGACTTCTGGATAAGGACTTTCAGAAATGGGAAGAAGGAACAACAAATAAGGGATACACAAGAATGGAGAAACAATAAATACAAGCAGTATGAAAAAAAGTTAGACAGTCCCTCACGTGTTCAGGG
>Ga0209208_10006217_pt1 | contig 16481 bp, 6 predicted proteins | sample S1TSphfallax_3_FD_187694 | JGI IMG/M metagenome (GOLD analysis project Ga0209208, IMG submission 187694) | Host-associated microbial communities from peat moss isolated from Minnesota, USA - S1T2_Fd - Sphagnum fallax MG (SPAdes) (version 2) | ecosystem: Host-associated > Plants > Peat moss >...
GTTTTATTTTTCAAAATGGAATCTTCAAATTTAATTAATTAATTAATTATTCAGTAGACATGTGCTATAGTACTATGAAAATTCATCTCATGAAATTGAAGAAATAATACTTTAATAGGCAATAATAATTTCTTGCAAAATCAACATATTTATAAGCATAAATAAATTGGTAATTGGCAAACAAAGAGCTATATAACTTCATAGCTAGATTTTAAATTTTTCTTTTACGTAGGTGAAAAGAATTTCACTCCCAAAAAAAGCCACAAAAATTCCAAAATATTATTATATATGTCCATATGTACACAATATTCATATGTGTGTGTGTAAACATGTACATTTGATTTATTTTAATTCTTTTTATTATTATGGTTGTTAATTGGTTTGTAAAAAGATTATGATATCAAGAGTTAGGTTAGTATGTCAAGTTTGGGATTTGAACACACAACCTTTCAAGAACTAGACTTCATGCCTTTTGTGTGATTGGTTGACAACCCTAGTTCATGACCTAGAGAACCAAGCCCCTCAAGCTCCTACATGGAGAAAGGCCATGGTTTAGGGTTTAAGGGTATGGTTGGGTGAGAATCTTTGGACTTCAAGATAAAAGGGTACCCCATGGTTGACAAGTGTAGGGTAAAGCTCAAGGAACATGGTTGCATGAAAATGAGGGAGACCAAAGCCCTCAAGCTCCTACATGGAGAAAGGCCATGGTTTAGGGTTTAAGGGTATGGTTGGGTGAGAATCTTTGGACTTCAAGATAAAAGGGTACCCCATGGTTGACAAGTGTAGGGCAAAAGCTCAAGGAACATGGTTGCATGAAAATGAGGGGACCCATGCCTTGAGGTAAAAATTAAAGGCATGTCTAGTATTTCCACATGGTCCTACTCAAAGGGCTTTACATGGTGTGAAGATTGAGTAAGGATGTAAAAGAAAGATTGTCATCGATTAAAGGAAAAAAAACACTAAGAAGTTTTGTCAATATGAAAGGTCCTAATGGATTAAAAATTGTTTGTCAAATTAAAAACATTGTTTGATGAAATGCACATGAGAAATTTTTTAAATGGAAGTGAATTAATAAAGCATAAACTTGTGTCAATGGGATTGAGAGGTGGTGTCATTGAGACATATACTTATATTATCCCATGCAACTTTTTAAAAATTCATCAACCTTCTTTAAAAAAACTTCATCCATTAAATTATTATTTAATTCGTTAATTTAAGCCTTATAAAAACTTCCATCAATTAACATTTTATAAACTTATACCAACTAGGTTTTTGAGAGGCTTTTAAATATATGTTTTAAGTTTTTTTAATAAATTTATTTTAATAAATTATTTATAACAAATGGTATTGGGGGCAAGAAATCCCCTAAAAGTCCATGACTTGAAAATCAAGATTTTAATGTAATTTGATGACCTTTGGGGCAAGGTATTGAAAACCAAATCTTTTTTTAATCAAATTATTTTTGAATCATTAGAATTTTTAAATTTTCATTCCTTTACATAATTAAAAAAAATTGAATGTCTAAAAATTATGGCCATTTAATTTCATGACCATACCCTTGGGTTCATAACCAAGGTAAGGGCAAAGTATAAATAAATAAACAAAGAACAAGTTAAAGCAAGAGAAAGTCCTAAACCCATTAAGGAAGTGAAAAGAAAACATTTTCAAGATTCCCAAAATGAATTCCCACTTTGGAAGTTGAAAGTCTCAAAATGTTTGGAATATTTTGGACAAAAATATAAGGTATAAACCTTGTGCAAATTGAAATTCTTTTATTCCATTGGAAATTTTTAAAATATAGATATCACAAATGAACTCACACTCTCCATTTGAATCTAAGAACTAGGAATTGTAACAAAAATTAAGGTAAAAATCAAACTGACAATTTGACTTTCAACCATTAAAATGCAAGAAACATGGATAAAACAACCTCTGATGGAAGCTCGCAACATGGCCTTGGAAAGATTTCATCAAAAATTACAACTTTGTAATCATAAGTTTTTCAATTAAAATTCATATGTAGAAGTTATGAACTTATAAATTTGCAAATCATAAATTGAAAATTTCAATAATCCCATTTCAAAATTCCGAAACAAAAAAATCATTTCAATGTAATGCCCATGGAAAGATCAAGTATATATTATAAGGGGAGGGTCGTGGCTTCCTTTGAAATTTGGGTCATATGAGTGTAATGAATAATCAAAAGCAAGTTTATGACCCAAAGTTGGATCCGTTTCCCCTAACCATCTACATGGTTTGGCTTAAATAAGTGATTTGTCCATGAGGTGCTTGTGAACTTCTCACATTGTCTTAATCCTCATATGAGATCTCCCTCACACCTTATTTTTCTCTAATGCAAGAAATTAAAGAATATGTTTTGAATTATTATTTTCTTTGTTTTTCTGTCACTATTGCCATTTATAGGTTCATCCTTTAAGCCTTCGGAAAAATTTAAAGATGCATCATTTAAATAAATGTGATAATAAAAAAACATTTTATTTTGGCCATGAAAAACTATAAGATATAATATAAAGAGTAAGGTGGTGCCTTTTCCCAAGTGCAACCAAAACAAACCTTATGAATTCATGTGAAACCATGAACCAAAATTGTCTCTAATTACAATATTAAAACATTTTTTTATTCAAGGTTTGTGTAATTTGATGTGATCTTTTGAATGTTAAACTTAAACATTTGAACTAAGGAATCAAACCACTTTAATCCTCATTCTAAATTGTTTGTTCCATTTCTTCAATTATGCCAACTTAAAAAACATGTTCCTACATGGTTACAAGTTCATTGACTCATTTTCAATAAACAAAACATTCCAAAAAAATCATATTTTAATACAAAAATAAAAATAAAATTTAACCAATTGTTAAATGGGGATTACATGGTGATTAATGAAGTAATTTTTTAAAAATTAAGAACACCCCAACCAAACAACTCTTTGACATACATGTGGTGGTTGGAATCTAAGGTGATTCATTTTCAATGGATACATCACTCACTAAAAACCCATAAAATAATGTTAAAATGGAAATTTACTATGATATCATTGGTTAAATAAGGAATTACATGATGGTTAATGAATTAAAAAAAGTCCATATGAAGAGAAATCATTTTAAATAAATTTTTGGTATACGTGTTAAGAAAAAAATCCAAAATGATTATCACATGAACTTATGAAAATATAACTAAGGTTAAGTCATTCAAAAGTCCATAATGTTTTTTGGTTAAGGTTTTTAACAAATTATTCACATTTTTTTTCATTTTTTTTCAATATATCATATATTGAATCCTTGTAAGATATCTCAAATAAAAACCATGTACAAAAATGCATGTATATAAAGCCACAAATAAAAACTAATCACATTTTTCAACTTCAAAAGTTCATTATATATATATATATGTCTTTTTATTCAAATTGACAATGTAAATCTAGCCACAAATTTGGCATAATATTAATTTTATGCATATTAATAGCATATAAATGCATGACATTCTACAAAACATCAATCCAATAAAAATGACTAAGATAAGGGCTTTTTAAAATAAGCTTCAAATTTGGTTATTCAAAAGTCCACAATTGTTTGTTGGTTCAAATCTTTGTAATTTTAACAAAGAATTCATGTTTGTTTTTCTAACATGTATCACATATTGAATCCTTATAAGACATTTTGAAATAGAATGATATTGAAAAGTGCATTTGAATATTCATGCAAATTCGAAACCATAGTCTATGATTCCACCAAAAATCCATTACTATATATTTGGTGTGTATATATATATTATTGAATTTCATCATTATATATGTATATATTTATTCAAGTTGGCAATCTTAATCCATAAATATTTTATTTTATTTGTGAATTTACCACATGTTTGTGGTATTTGAATAAAGTACATTTTGTAAAAAATTTAATGTGTCACAAAAAATGAAACACCCTAACTTGCAATTACCTTCTTGGCTTTTATTATGCTCACAAACCCAAGATTAGGGACTATGTGTTACATTTAACAATCCTTGGGTGCATCACTTTGATCATATCAATTCTTATATAAGATTGTTAATCGAAGATTATATTCACATATGAGTATGTTGAGGGAGGATATTGGACTGTGGTGGTAGTGGGTAAATCAAAGAACCCCAAGGGAATCATAACTTGTATGCATGGTTGACAACAAGGGCATTCTTCACCCTAAGAACATCCAAAGGACATTCACAATCTCATTCAAAAAACTTACCTTTTTCACTTTTCTACTTCAAATTTACTTTAGCCAATGTTGTTAAAATTGTCCTTGGTGCATTACAGTGTTGTTTTGCATCATTTTCAACATTATCCCTCACATGTTAATGTTTTTTTTTTCATTTTTCAAACCTTGTCACTCTCAAAATTTGTTGATGTTCCTAACATTTTATCCAACAAACTAAAAATGTTAAAGGGCCCATTAGCATTTTCTAAAGCCCCAAGAGTCCTAACCATTTATCTAGTGCTCCCAACATGGTGCCTAATGCTCTTAGAGTGTTGCTCAACACTTCTTAATAGTTTATGAGCTAAATTGGAATGTTTTTTACCCATAACATGCCACTTTGAACATTTTTTTATCTAGATGCCTAGATTGGGATGACTTGAGAAATCCATATTCTTCTTTCGACATCCATCGAAACACCTAAATTAATGACCTTGCTTGTACCATAACATCTTCTTATTAATGAACCCATGTTGTGAAATTACAATTCAACGTACATCACAATATTTTACAATGTTAAAGTTTAGGATATTTTGAGGAAGAAAGTGGGGTTCATTCACAATTGGGGTTCTAAAAAGGAAGATCTATTTTGTTTTAAGATTCCAAAGTCCAAATGGCTGTAAACAAGATACAATAAACTAACATGATTATTGGAAAAAAAGGCCTGCATGTCCTTTTTCCCCAAAGAATTTTTTTCATATGAATGGAATTTGGAACAAATGTTTTTACAACTTGTTATAATAAATGTTTATAGTTATTTAATAACATGACATGTTTTTTTCTTCCTCATTTCTGAATAAATATGAATTTTTGAAAGTGTCCTAATTCCTTGTAAATTTAATGTTTCATCTTTAAAAATGATAATAATTTCAAATCATAACCATTTTATTTTTTTACACTTTTATGTTTTCTTGTATAATAAACTAAAAAATTTCTTAACACATCATGCACATTTAAACCCATTTATGTGTGGCAAAGGACTTTTGAAAAAAAATTATTCTAAATCAATTTTGGAAAGTTTTTTGAATTTTTAAAATTTTAGAATTCCACATATTTTAAGGTATGAGTTTTTTTTTTAATATGGTTAATAGGTCATTGTCCTCTTATTTTTTCCCATCAACTATGTTTTATTATATGAATCCTTTTGATAGTCCTTTGTAAAATTGACTTATGTCTGAAGCATTGATGTGCACTTTTTAAGGTCTTAAATCAAAACTTAAACTTAAAATTTCATCAAATGGATTTTTTGTTGGAATTGTTTAACATTCATATGAATGAAAAAGTAATAACTTGCCATGATCACCTTGGCTTTAAATGGAAAAACATAAATAATTATCCTATTTTGACTATTTTTCTTTGTGATTCAACGCCTTTTTTTATTTGTTGTATTATGATTGCACCCAAATGTGAATTTTTTTTTCTATTTAAATTATTAAAATTCTAATGTATTTTTTTATGCCAATAAATAAAATGATATCTTGTTAAAATAATAAAAATATTTAAAAATAAATTGAATACTATCTAATTTTTTTCTATCCTTTAACCTAAATATATTAGTTTTTTTTAACCACATTTTTTTTATAAAATTAATAAAAAATAATGTATAAAAGCATGCAATCAATTTGAATTCTCTTACAAGAAAAACATGTTTCCCTCCATGTAAGTACAAGTTCATTGGCTGAATTTGATGGGAAAAAAATCATATCAAAATTTCAAAGGTTTGAAAATTTGGACCAAAAGGCTACAATAGAAAGGACTTTCTTTTATACCATTTGGCTAGTTTTTTATGTTCATTAGGATAAAAAAATCTAACTTCATGTGCAAATCACACATGGTGTAAGAAATAATTATGTTGAAAAACATATTTGGTTGTCCATAAAAATTCATTTTGGCATTTGTTGTGTTTCTACTTGTAAACAAAAATATTGATGCACAAATATGTATGCATGTGAAAAATCACCACCACCATATGAATTTTCTTATCTTGAATTATTAAATTTTCTTCATTCAAATTTGTTCCATGCAAATGATTTGTAAATAATAACCCTACAAAAATCCTATAATCCTTAATCTTTTTTTGGAACCCCAATTGTGGATAAGCCTAAAGATTCAAATTAGGCAAAAAGCTACAACTTGGTGCATACAATAAATTGCATGATGAGTTTAACTTAATGTATATTTGTTAAACATGCCCAACTATTTGTAGGAGTTTGCAAATGATGTGTAGTTGACAACCAATGCATAGGTACACCCCATGCACAATATAAGTCATTGTTTATATGAAAAATAGGAGGAATTATCATTCTTAAAATTGTCAAGGTTGTACCTTCTATCATGGATGGTTGGAGCATTATGGGGTTCCTAAATAACCATCCCTATAACAACATGATGCATATATAGAAATGAAAACAAACCACTTAATTGTTGGATACAATTTTCAAAAACCATATGTCAATTTTTTCACATTCTTGTAGTGATGAAACATTGATTAATACCTTCAACAATATTGGCATTCATTGGCATCTTGTTGAATTGTAAGGGAATGCAAATTGGTATGAAGGAGATTGGGACCTTCCTCATTGATACCATCTAATTCTAGCCTTTCATATTTTCCATACCATCATTAGTTGGAAACATGGTCAAATTGAAATCCATCATCTTTAGCGAGGAACATACTTTGATCTCATGTTTGAAAACAATTCCACAACAATTTATGTGATTATTGATTTTTATGTGAAATCAAGTTACAATAAGTATTACTAATTAGAAAAAAAGGAAACATTTAAGAAAAAATCCACAACTCTTTGCCACATATTAAGCTAATGAAAACAAATATTTGTAAATGAAAACAAGTAATCAAGCAACTACAACTTATCAATGAATAATATGGCCATTACACACTACATCATAAAACTTCACTTGTTAAAAATTTGATGATCTTTGAGGCAACAGAGGTAGAAAATTAAAAAAAAACAAAAGCAAAGGAAATTTGAAATCAAATGAAGTTTACAAAAAAACCTTTGTTGTAACCTATGAACCCAAAAAGAAAGACAATCGGGTGCAAACAATTTAACAAGGTAAATTATCAAGTGAAGATTAATCCTATAAACCTTTCCCCTCCATTTGTCTAAATTCAAAAGAAAACAATTGATTTAACAATTGGCACCATTCATTTGATTAGTAAATAACCATAGCCCACTCACCTTTACATCCATTGATCATTCTAAAATTCAATTTTTTTTTCCCATCAATATGATAATCTTAATAAACTATGCAAAAACAATCAATGAATGCAAAATCACACTCATACAATATATGATATAAAATCTCATTGGTGTAAACCTTTATTACATAATTCAAAAGCTTTCTGGGAATGACATGAACCTTAAAGAAATGCCCTTTGGCCCAATGGTGGAAATGTTTCATGATGATTGTTATACTCAACAAAAATTTGCTTGAAAAAACTCCTAGTGATTAAAAAGACCAAAACAAATTCCCAAATTCAATAATGCCTTCACATAATTTGAATTTTGGAATAATATTTCATGGTCTAGGCCAAAAATCTGCCCCTTCAATTTGGGAGTTGGAAAGGCACAATGGACCTCATCATATCTTAATTACCTATGGACTATAGTTGGTGTTGGGAATGGATATCACAAATTAGAATAATGCACTGATAGATTGACACAATAAGTTAGTCAGGATTTTGTCTAATAACATACTATAATACATAGACTATTTTGGCAACAAGGTGTTTAATAATTATTTATTTTAGAATAATAATATAATATTTAAAACTATGCATTATACTAAATAATGAAGCTAGTGAACTTAATCATTTCTTTTAGATTTTTGGCATGGTAGGTAGGTATTTTACAAAATATATAATAATTCTAATAATTAATAATTGTTTAACCAACATAGGTAGCAAGACAATAATTTGAATGAATACACATGAAATGATGCACCCCCAAACTCTTGGATAGATTCAACTACGAATTTAAAGGTGAAAACAACGAAAGCATAAGGAGTTGGGGCATGCTCACTGGTTCACAACACTTTAGGGGTAAAAGGGTGTGTTAGAACTTTAGGATGGGAATTAGGACGAGTGACAAGCATGTCAATTATTCACATGGACATGCACAAACCAAACAACAAGTTGGTTAGTGTGTAACATGAGCGTTTTTGGTGCACAAACAAACCACGAACAAACATAAACTCACAAGACTCACCATGGCCTAGACTTTGGGAAGCCACCACCTTCCCCTTTTATAGCATATTCTATGCCTAACCATAGGGCCAACATCCAAATGTCATTTTGTCCCGAGACTCCTAAGTTGGATTCCTTAAATTCCTTAAATTGGGACTCCCGTGACTTTGAAGGCCCATAATTTTGTGTGCAGACCTCCAATTGAGATGAAGTCTAAAGCAAAATTATAGCTCTTGTCAAGAGCTTTCCAACAATATGTATGTGGCATGCCACTTGCACGCAAGGAAATTAGGGCGATTCCTGACTTTCAATATACAAAAAATTTATAATTTAAAGGTCTACATGCATCTTAAACTTTGCATGAACATTTTGACCTAGTCACTAACCCATTCAAATATAAATGTGAAACATTAAGTTGTTATGTGTGTTTCCATATATATTAATAAATGCAATATACAACATTTGAATAGTGGTTTCAATACTTGTTCAAAATGGATGATTCAACTCATGTAAAAATGTTGATAGTTCAAAGAAATATGAAAAAAATCACCAAACCATTCAAGTGCAAAATATTTAGTTGCATGTGTTTAGTATATTATAATAAGTGCAAAATGCAATTTATGAATAATGGTTTTAATATATTAAAAGTGAATGGTTCAACTTTGATAATTGAAAAAATGTGAAAAAAATCACTAACCCATTATAATGGATTGTGTAAATAAAGTTAAAGGTTACCCCAATTTTCACGTCAACAATTTGAAATTATTAAATAATCAAATAAGGTTCAAATTATACTCATAAGTGAACAATATAGTGAACATAACAACTATGATAATATTGACCATTAATTAATGCAATAACCCATTTGCAAACTTAAAATGGTCAAATGTAGTTGAAATGTAGTCAAATTAAACAATAGTCTCAATGTGTGGGGGTGGAAAAGGACAAGATTTCTTCTTGTTTAGGTAGTATGTACTTATAATGTAAAGTGGGTAAGTAACAACTAATACATATGTACTTAGTTAGGGTAGGTACATATATACCTACTACTTAGTAGTCAAGGTAAATAAATATGTACCAAGGTACATATTCACCTAAGTACCTATTAATAGTTAAATACGTAATGGGGTAGGTACCTACTACCTAACAATACATTTATAAAATACGTATGTACTACCTACTTAGGTAGTACCTAAATTAAATGCATACTAACTAGGTACCCACCTTAAATACCTACCATGTAGTCATGTAATCATAATGTAATAACAAAGATTATTAAAGTTATATGATTAATTTGGACATATGACTACATGTAATGGACATAGGGTCCTACATGACTAAATTAAAATATAGTTGGAAAATGTCTTAATCATGAAAGACATGTTTTAATGTTGTGAAAGGTCAATAATATTTTTGATTAATTGATGCCACATTACAAGTATATAGATGAACAAAAATTGAAGAATAATGGAATATTTTACCCCAAAGATTAAAATATTATCATATTGACTATAGTTGCAAAACCATGATGCCAACTAGCATTTTGATATCCTTTTGTTATTACTCAGTGATTTATGTGATTAAGTAATTATAAATGTATTCAAAGAAGACAACAATTGTTTTTGGGTCTAGTTGAAAAGGACACAATGTGTTGTAATGATACTTATACATATCCAAAATATAAAACATGGTTTGAAAATTGAATGAATTTAGTGAATTGGTCCCATAATCCTATGCATATTACCACATTTATGAATCATGTTTAACATTAATTAATTCTTAAAGGGCCAACCCAAAAAAAGGTACAAACTAATAACAATTTGCCAAAATTAATTCATTTAGTATATAAATATATTATAAAAAATTGAGCCCAATATTTATTAATATAATAGAAAATGTAAAAATTATAATACCAACATAACTTGAAAACTTCTAAGTGAATTTAACACATTTACCAGGGTGAAAACATGGTAAAGTATACAGAAAAAGTTGTCGAAAAAATAACAAGTTGAAACAAAGGTAGTTTGCCATGAAAACACAAGAAAGTAAATTCAAATTTTACTTAAATATCATTTTGAAACTATTGAACCCTCAATTGGGTTTATTGTAAATCAACTACAAAATTTCAAAAACTTTGGAATAATAAAAGTAGGGAATAAGTAGGTTTGAAATTGACTAGTCAATATGGTGTTCAAACCTACTTTTTCATTAGAAACTTTAATGAAATATACATGTATGAATTATAGCGTAAATATCATTGTATATTTAAGGGCCTCACCAAAAAACAAATCTATTTTTTCTTTGGTAAAATATACTTGACACATACTTGAATCAAATGTTAGACTACTAAAAGTAAGTTTTAAAAGTTACTTGCATTTGGAAAAGTCCACTTCAAACCTACTTTTACAATGAAAATTTTAAAAATTAATGCATAATAATGAAGAAGTATTGTGTTATTTATCATTCAACTAAAAAGATTGAATGTATAACAATTTTGTGATGGGTTTTGGTCTTGCTTTTTGTTCACTTGACAAGTAGATTGGCAAGTACTTTTAGTTGTACACTTTACCATGCTTTCACCCACCAACAATTGTTGAAATTTTTCAGTGTTCAACTTGAAGCCATCAAACCTTTTTTTCCAAAAAAAAAGTATTTTGAAAAGATTTGTGAAACATGAATTGTAAGTATGGTATCTAGCTTTTGCATAGTCTACCATTGCATTATAATGTTGTGTCCTATGCATATGATACTTTCTCATCAAACGATCAAACTAGTCAAGTTATGATGATTTGATTTTAATGAAGCAATATGGAATTTGTGCAAAATGTATTTTGAAAGCCATATGGAAAATGTTAGTAAGGTTTAACTTCATTTAATCATATGGGAAGACAATAGATGGGAAAGGGAAAGATAAAAAAATTAAACAAAGTGCGCAAATGATGTGCTAAAACCTTATTTGTAAATAATTATTAAACATTGGATTGTTAATGATTTATTCAAGATAATTTTTTTTAAAAAATTCAAATCACAAAATCTAACAATCCCATTCACCTATTAAAAAAAAAAATTGTAGACCTACATATAACCTTATTTTGCTAAACATTAAAAATAATGGTCCTTTTCTAACATTTCCATTGGTCCTCTAAAGTTTTCACAAACCTACCAAATCCCATTATACATTTAATTATAGTTCATTCAAGATAACTAAGAAAAAAAATAGATCACCAAATCCAACAATTTCATTGGCCATAACAAATTTTTTGGATAGTTGCACACAACTTTATTCAACACCCTTCGTATATTAATACACAAATATTACAACCCTTCTATGCATATAAACCCGGCCTCATAAGAAGTGGCATTCTATTTTTAGACGCCACTTATGCCACTTGCTCCATAGGCCTCTGCGCCACATTATAAGTTTTTTTATAACTCCGTAGACCACATTATATAATGTGGCGCGTAAGTGTGGTCACTCCGCGCCACATTATAACTCCGTAGACCACACTTTTCTAATAGTTAGGGCAAAAATTGCATTTTGGGGTAGCAAGTGGCGCCAATCTTTGGCGTCGCGCCACTTTATATTAAAAAGGATAAAAAGTGGCAAATGCCACTTATTATGAGGCCAGATATAAACACAATTGTAAAATGAAACAACAATGAGGTTAAAGATTTGAAGAAAAATGCAAATTGCAACATCTTTTGGGCTATGAAGTGTCCATTAAATAAATATATATAATTAAAATATAAGAACTAAGGTCCTTGAACCATCATGAGTGTAAAAAGCTAAAGTCTTGAGCTTTAGTGGTGAATGAACTTTGATCATCACATAAGAATTTTTTCCACGGTGCATTCTTGGTTTGTCATTTGTGGCGTTGGTGGTAGATTTTGATTATTTAACAATGATTTTCTATAATATTGAGGCATGCCATTAGAAATATTTTGCAATTAAAATCATGGTGTGAAAATTTTGGGATAATGAGGATGACACAAGCATTTTTGAATTACCTCAACTACATAAATAAACAAAGCAAGCGGTTAATACAACTTGGAAACAAATTTGGGTAACAAAGTCATCATGGGCTCACCATGGCATCGACTAGTATGCATTACTTTCATAGTATATTATGTAATTCATCAAGGACATTACATATCAATGAAATTTTCTAATTACATTTTGTAGTTCATGAAAGGTTAGTCATCTTAAAATGGTATTTAAAAAAAATTCCCCAAGTTCTTTTCCCAAAATCAAGATAATTTTGTCACTTTGCAACTTTAAAGGTCATAATATTAAGAAATACATTTATTTTGGTAAACATGGTGAAGTATTCATCTTGATAAAAATCAATGGAGCCATTAAGAATGCCATCATTGCAAAGGTTCATTTTATTCCCAACCTTAAATGAAACATGTTTTTTGGTTTGTCAAGTTGCTAACAACAAGGGGTGATGACCTCCTTTGATGAAGACACATTCACTACATGATTAACTATCTAACAATTTGGGGATAATTGGCCAAACCATTCATTGCTAACAAGACTTGACATTTTTGCAAGCTCATGGGACTTATCTCTTACATGTAACACTCTTCATTAGCGATAGTTTGATTTTTGTTGAATATTTTTTTATTAATAGGAATCATTATTTGTCTATCCTATGTTTGATTTTAGTGCTTTTGAATAATTGGCCTTTGTATTAATCTCATGCATTAAAAATATTAAGCTTGAATAATAAAAATACAAGGCTGAATTATATTATACAAGGTCGAGTATTAATTAACTAAAAACTAGCATCAATTGCATTTTTATTAAGTTAAAGAAAGTTGAGCAATTTATTTTAAAACAATGAAATAATCATAATTACTCTCTTTCATCAAGATGTCAACTTTCTCATGTGCACATATTAAAAAATGGTTTTTTGTGTGAAGTATATACAAGACTTACTGAATTAAAAAAATCTAAGAAGGTCATTATTTGTATATTTTAGTTATAATTTAAAATACATTGTGTATATTCTACATATATTTTCGAAATGAATTATAAGTAACTTATTTAAATTTAAATAAATAGAAAACTTACTTCACATCCATAAGTTGCATCTTATATTTTTTGCATGTTCTTTGGAATAAAATGGAAGTGACCTCCCCATGCAAGAAAAAAAGAACACATGGAAAGAACAAAATATTTATATCTTTTAAAAATTTCAACATAATGATCATTTTTTTTAAAAAATCACAAAACATTTTGTTAATGTCAAATTAAGAATATGATATATTTTGAACATAATTTAAAACTAAAAATCTCAATGTACCTATCACATGTAGTACCCTCAACGAATTTGGCATCTCAACATTGAATAATTGATTAATTTTTCAAAATGCACTTTGAGACATTACATATTATTTTTCAATTTTTTCATTCCTCATTATAAAATTATATATGTATATATATTCCATTTGTGAAAGAGAAAATATTTTTTCTTCCATTTTGATGCACACCATTCAAGTGTTACATTCTTGGTTTTTGTTGCATGCTCATTAACATTAATTTTTGTTTGTCAATAAGGTTGGATATGTCATCGAGACATAATTTTTCTCATGATTCTAATATCTATGAAAGTAATAACAAATTTGTTAGTCATCTCCACCTTATGAACAATATGGTTGTTTTTCCAAAATCTAGTTACCAAGATTTGTTTTTCAAAAATTCCTTGAGTAGATCCATTGGCAAGGATCCCAACATTAATTCACATTAAATGACAATTACCTTAGGTGGGTTGTAACATTTTTACAAAAGTGTTATTACTTGTGGTGACCTAAAAAGTACCTAGGTTGAGATGTGATTAACTTAATTAAAAATCCTTAAATTTCACAAATTATGCATGCTTTTTTCATTTTTTGAAAAAAATCATCAATTTGCAAAGAATTGCCAAAGAAAACATTACTAATTACTTTTTCTTTGTAGCAATAGAAAAAAAACAAGGTTATGCTACAATTGCCCACTATGGATTTCAACTGAAGTCTTTCAAGCTAGTGGTCAAATGGGGATAATAAAAACAATGATCAACCATTTGATCCCTAGAGGAATTAAGAAACAATGATTTTAAAAATCAAAATACTTCATCAAATGGCCAATGTGTTTTTTCTTTAGTTTGCATTCTATGACATACTTAATTTGAAGATGAAGGAAAGTTAAAATTAAATGCCATTACCAAATTTCAAATTTTTGGCATTTTGTGCAACAAGTATTTTTTAAAAACAATTTGACAATTTAAAAATGATCTAATTAGTTCCAAATCCATTAAGGTGTTATTATATCTATCATATGTTAAATTAAGAATATTTAAAGATGAATTTCCATACTTGGAAATAATAGTTGTAAAACAAAGGAATTTATTTAGAAATATCAAAATATCAAAAAGTGAGAATATCAAATATTAAATATTCGATGAAGATGATTAAAATGAATTTTTAAGACTCCCTTGTTGAATTGCATGCATGTGGATTGAGCACCTAAAGAATTTTAATCCATTGTTTTAAGACAATTATATGACCAATTTTGTTCAAATTATAATGATATTTTAAATAACATGTTTGGTTTTCACATGCAACATGAGACACTTGTGAGCCTTTTCATGAAGTGACCTTTTGGTATATATATATAATTTTGTATACATGATTGATATTGCTTATAACATTCCCAAGCATTATGACTTTGGAAAATGCAAGAAAATTGATAGCACTCAATGAAAAATTGATGAGAATGATTAATATGTCGCGATCCAATTATACGTTCAATTTTTGCCTCAAGGAATTTTCCATATTTCTAAAAAAAATAGGTTGAAATCATAGATCCATCCATCCATCCATCCACATTGGTGAATAATTCATTGCTAAAGTCGAAACTTTCATAGATTGCTCTTGTTAGGCACCTTTTGATTCCACATAAAAATGTCCATATATGTTTGAATCAACAAGTTTTGAAGTTGTTTTTTAAATAGCGGAATTGGCCATGATTGTTGATTCCAATATTTCCTTCGTACTCGTGCTTCATAATGGCCGTCCTTTTTTCTTTGCTTGCTTGCTAATAATCTACATGATGTATCTTTGGAGCAAATATTAGCTTGGGAAATGCAACCGGCCGTGCTCTAGTACTTTACACTATTGAAAATTTCACACTTTCCGTCTATTGTCAACTTGATAAGTGAATTTTCCATTACGTAATGTAACATGAGGATGTGCAACCAACTTTGAAGTGTAATTTTTTTCTTTTCTTTGTGCAAGGCAATTTCCTAGGTCAACCCTTCTAGAATTTTGTAATAATGAATAAAAAAATTAAATTATTGAGTTTAAATAAAAAATAAAAATAAAAATAAAAATTCACTTATGATGACACATACTAGGCTAGTAGGAGAGTTGGTGTGTGAGTGAATGATTTTTTTTTTGGTTTTGTTTTGTTTTTGCCTTGAACATGATGAGCCCACCTTGGAAATGAGTCCAAGCTACTAGTTAGTGTGTGAGACAATTTCTCTTTCCCCTATCCCATAGGGTCCAAGGGTGGGGTTTATATAATAAAGCCTTTTGTGAAGATTTTGTTGGTAGAATATTAGATATGGAACGTACCATGTGGTATCATTTGTTGAAATTGGTGACTTGTTTGGATAGACACAAATGCCATAATGGTTTTGTAAAAGGTAAAGATGATGTGTGCCCAAAATGTTGTGGCTCTTGAGCAACTTACTTGGAGTTGTGCCCTCCTCCTTTCACATGCAATTACCCAAAATAAATAAAATATTATTTTAAAAAAACCATATAATTATTTATTTATTTTTGATGCGGGTTGTAATCATCTTTTTTTAAAAATGGATTTCTATGAAAAACACTAATTTTTTATCATATATATATATATATATATATATATATATATATATATAAGCCAAATAATACCACTTGTTTTAAGCCTTTTTTTCCTAGTTTTATTTTAGGCATTAATTTATTAAATTTATGCCTTCAAAGTTCAATG